>Ga0209372_1000050_pt1 | contig 91100 bp, 51 predicted proteins | sample AgamicAtPe_FD_187170 | JGI IMG/M metagenome (GOLD analysis project Ga0209372, IMG submission 187170) | Agave microbial communities from Guanajuato, Mexico - At.P.e (SPAdes) (version 2) | ecosystem: Host-associated > Plants > Phyllosphere > Phylloplane/Leaf | place: Guanajuato, Mexico | collected... | reverse complement strand
GAGCCCGTCAACCATTGATGGGCAGTAATTGGCGGCAGGCCGAAGCCAGGTAAGGCCGGGCGGAGTTGCTGCCGCCAGTCGGCTCCGCTCAAATGGCGCGGACGAGGATATCGCCTGGCTAACAATGGACAGGACGGTCGGATTCGGCGAGTAATGTTCCTGTCCAAGTGGGTCCAGCGGCTCCAGCCATCCTCTCGGCTCTCCCTTCGCCGCCGCTGCCGCCACCGCCGCCGCCGTTGCTGCAAAGCAAGTCTGACATCTCTATTGAGAAACTAGCGCGCCGCTCGCGCAAACACAGACCAAGAGGTGAAGGCTTGGCTCACCTTTTAAGGCGCCAAAGGAACCATTTGAGGCGCATGGGCCAAAGTAAACAGCTGGCCCAGGAACGAGGAGTCGACAATTTCTTCATCATTTAATGTTGAATTATGGACCAGCGAAAAGTTAGTGGCCAGCGGCGGGAGGAGCAACAGAGAGGGAGAGGAGAGTGAGCGGGAGGGTGGAGACGGAACACAATGGCTGTCTCCTCCTTTCGAGCTTGGTTCTGGCCTCACAGGGCCCACTGGCTGCGGCCATCAGTGCGGGCCGGCGGCGCAAACGGGCGCCGCTTCCCCCGCTGCAGTATCGATTGAGCCATCGCGGACGGTGGTCCTACCTGGTCGGCCCGTCGCTTAACTGGCCTCGCTCGGCTCGCTCCATTCAGCTCGGCCAGTTGTAAGGCTGGAGCAGCTTTCAGGATGCTCGCGTTGCTTTGCACGATGAGCTCTGGCTGAGCCGCGGGCCGCCTGTTGGCTGTCGTTAGCGGGCAGCCGATGCCGCCATCACGCTCGCGGCCCACGTTAGCCGGCACAATTGCCGCCAGCTACGACCGTATCATGGTGGGCAGGCGGCCGGTCGGCCTCCCTCTCGCCCGCCCGATTGGTTCGTCAAAGTCAGAGCCGGTGGCCGCTCGTCCTTGTGGCTCCGCCGGCCGAGTTCCACAAGCCGGTTGGCGGGCAAGCGAGAGGCCACGACAAGGTGAGCCTCCTCCTCTCGCACTTTGCGTGCTGTTGTGATGAAGACATCAGGCTTGTTTTGAGCTCTCCTCAAGCTGAGACTCCTGAATCTACCTTGCGAGCGACAAAAGGCAGGCACAAACACGACCATCAGCCTGTGAGGCAACCTGTTTCTCGCGCAGCGGGCGAGCCTAAATTTGCATTCATGGCCGCTCACTGCCGCCGCGGGCCCGCCGACCGCCAGCGCAGAGTGGGCGGGTCCGCCGCCTCTTTCGGCCGGACCTCATGGCCTCGTGAGCTACTGCCGGCAAAGCCTTGGAGGGCGCGACATGAGCCGAGTGGGGTCTCCTTGCTCGACTGGCGCTCGAGGCAGAGCCTCCTCCTGAAACTTCCCACAGGCGGCTCTCGCAACACCGAGCGGCGGGGCCACCGAGCACACCTTTGCCGGGCCGCCATCGAGTTGAGCGCGCTTGTGCGTGTGTAATCAATGATTAATAGCTGACCGTTTGTGTCCAGCGCCGGCAACTCGCAACGGATGGCTGGCTTGCGAGCACCTGGCCGCGGGCTCGGCCCTGGAAGCGCGAGGGAGCGTCCCCAGGACTGAGCGTGGATGCGCGCACTTTTGCCGCCGCTCCGCCACGACAGCACAGCGCGGCAGCAGTGCGCAGAAGCGGCCGGCCAATATAGATCGCGCCACGATTCAACAGTTCGCCAGCTCCAAAAGTCAAACGTTTTGCGCCAGAAACTCGGCTACCTGAGCTCATACCTCATTCGTGATCCCGCGCCGACCGAGTGTAAGCCTCTGAAGCGCGCGCAAACACATTTCCAATGTCAAACAAGGGGCCTCGAATGTGCACGCTAGCGAACCAAATCCCACAATTATTTGCCGCCACCGACTGGCTTCGAAGCACAAACTGAACCATAAGCCTTCGTGTCTCCTTGTTGGCATTTCAACAGGGACAGCGCAAAGGGCAAGATGAAACAAGCAGCAGCTCACCCAAACTTACGTTATCTAGTCATTTCAATGTTCCTAGCGGCACCATTCATTCTTGGGCCCGCAAGCTGTCAGCTAGAAGCGCGCGCCAACCAACTCAAGCCCGAAAATAGACTCAGCCAAATGTTGAACCCCAAAACTGGCAGCACCACAACAACAACAGCACAACCTCAAGCGCCGATGCCTCAACTTGCAAGCGAACATAACAACCAAAGTGCAACCACAAGCCAGCAACCAGAAAACAGTTGGATCGAGTCGATTCTAATCCACGTTGAGAGCTTAAACTTCAACAACGAGCAGCTGAGGCCGGCTCAGGAGGAAGCTGAGGAGGAGCCAGGCGAGGTTTTGACCGCAAGCGGGTCTCATGCGCTGGCGGCCACCCCAAACTCAATCAGCAACCTGCAGCAGCAACAGGAACAACCTCGTCTAGTAAGCCAGGCGCCAACAGACAGCGGCGAGGATCCGCTCGAGGCGACCACCCTGCCAAGCGCGAGTTCAAGCTCAGACCGAAAACAGAGCTCCGCAACCCAATACTCGATCGCAGCGGGCGCATCTGACTTGAGTTCGAGCGAAGAAGCTGGCCTTGTTGATGAAGAGCAGACACTTGTTGATAGCAACAATGTCAGTGTGGCTCTTCTATCGTCCGGCATGGAGCAAACAAGCAGCCCAATTAGCGGCCCAAATGCGTTGGCTGAAGATGGACATATCGACTCGGCCACAACACCACACCAACAGGTTACCTGCGAGCTAGCTTACACTCAGTGCGCCCTGCGAAAAGCTTGCGCGCCAGCCTTGAAGGCCTACAATGATGATTGTCAGGATTTAATCAACAACAAAACTAACAAGTGCTCGTCAAAGTGTTTGAAGGCAATGATTGCGCTTAGATCGTCTGAGGAGGGCGACGTTTTGATGAATTGCGATTGCCAATCGCAGGAGTACTGTTTGCGCAGCAAACAGAGAAGCGAAGTCTGCAGGCCTCAGGTGGAGCAAGCGGTGGATCCGAAGACGATCGTCTCCTGTTCGACTGCGAGCTGGATATGTCTGGCCGATCAACTATGCTCAACGGCCTTGAGCTACTATTATAGCAATTGTCAGTCACTTTTTTCCCAACACTATTGCTCCATGCGCTGCAACAACAGCCTCTCGATCCTCTACCGCCAACCAAAAGCCTCTAAGCTCATCAGTTGTCATTGCGATGGAAGCGAAGAGTTCCCATGCGTCAAGTATAAGACGTTTACAGAGCGGCTCTGTTTGAACAAACTATCGCCATCCACTCAAACAGATGCCGACGAGCTTCTCGCGGCAGCCGACGATTCGTCCAAAGAGGAAGACGAATCAAATCTGACCAACGATCCTGATACTTTTGACCCTGGTTCTCGGTCAACGGCATTCGGGGGCGCCAGTTTAAATGAAGAGGACGAATACGAGGACCCGAGGGTTGCCGCCAGCAGCTTTGACGATAGCTCAGCTGAGGAATCTGTGCCTGGCTCAAATGGAATCCATTCGAACGAGGATAACTGGATTCCATTAATGAGCGGCAGGTACTTTACAAATTTACACCAACAACAAAGAGCGAAACAACGAAGACAAATGCTGCTGCTTGAAAAGCGACAGCAACAACAACAGCAACAACAGGCTTCTTCCCAACAACAGAGGAAATCTACCAGAAATTTAAGACAAAAAAGCAAATCAAACAGCACAAGTGGCTATCATGATGCCAGGAAAAGACATAACAGGATTCTAATGTTTGCTTCGTCTTCTTCTACTAGCTTGAGACATTCGCCCACCAGATTACTTGCGGCAGCCTTCTGGGCAGCGTTCGTTATCACTCTTCATGTGAACCCTGATAGAGTCTTTACAAGGTTATTGTTACATTGATGTTATAAATATATCCATCTCCACGTTTGCCTTTGCAGCTGTCTCCGGTTGTCCCGCATCGTCAGGCACGCACTTTTTGATCGTGTCACCGGTTTTATCATTGTCTGCTAGAAAAGCTGCGATACGATTCGTCAACGAAAGCGGTCTTGGTGTTGCAGTGATCTTTGGCTTCTCCTTGTACCGGGGTATATCATTTCTATACTCGTTCTCCAACTTGAGCAGATCTTTGTTCGACATTCTAACTATCTTGAGGTGATTGTCAATCGATTCAGAGAGTCCGATGGTGACTGTAGAGCGCCTTTTATTTGATGTTGGATTGTTCATCCGAGATTTTGAATCATAACGATAGGTAAGGTCTGCAAACTAGAGCACGTCATTGACTTCCTAAGTCGCAACGCACCACGTGCGCCGGGTCGGTTTTATTTATATTCACACGTTTCATCGGACCTGAAGGGCAGGACCACTCGGATTATGATCGCCGGCCAATAATGCTATGGTTTGCAGTGCCCTGGGGAACTCTATTCTTAGAATCAAACATCAACTAAGCAATCGAGAGACAAGCTGTCTCCTCCGAGACTTGCATTGGATATTTCACCCACGAGTTTACTGATGAAAAATCAACATGGCATCGAAGGTGCCTCTCCTACCAAAAGTTGCCAGATCTGTGATACTTTTTCCTGGTCAGGGTTCTCAGTATGTTGGCATGGTCAGCAATCTATGTGGCAAAGGTAGAGCACTTTTCGATATGGCTAATCAAGTTCTTGGCTACGATTTGCTCAAGTTATGTCAAAACGGACCAGTGGAGGATCTCAACAAAACAGTACACAGTCAGCCCGCAGTGTTTGTGTCGTCCCTAGCTGCTGTCGAGAGATTGGCCGACATTTCAAAAGGAGCTGTAGAAAAGTGTGTAGCCACCGCAGGATTCAGTGTCGGCGAATTTGCTGCTCTCGTCTTGGCGCAATCGATAGGCTTTGTGGAGGCACTGAGGTTGGTCAAGCTGCGGGCAGAGGTTACGCAGACTATCAGCGAATCAGTTCCTAGTGGGATGATGACAGTCATATACAGTAACGACGGTAAGATCAACCAGGCTTGTACTATGGCTCGAGAGTATTGCATAAGGTCGGGCATGGAGAAAGACGACGCTGTTTGTAGTATATCAAATCACCTGTTCCCTCATGCCAAAGTTATTGCCGGGCATCAGAAAGCACTGGAATTCATAGAAATCCATGGAAAAGATTTCGGCCTCAAGCGAATGAAACGATTGGCAGTCTCCGGCGCTTTCCACACTTCCATCATGAGACCTGCCCATGAAGACCTGAAGAAAGCTTTAACTAAGATCAAGGTAGAAGATCCTAAAATACGCGTATATTCAAACATCAACGCGAGTTGCTACAAAGATGCGAATCAAATTCGTGATTCAATTATCAAGCACGTATATATGCCTGTGTTATGGGAGAAGTCTATGCACCAATTGTATTCCGATAACAAGTTAGATGGCGAATTGCCGATAACTTTCGAATGCGGCCCTCAGAAGAATATGACCACAATGTTAGGCATGATCAATTTGAAAGCTAAGAAACTAGCCTATAATATCGAGCCTTGATCCAGACAAGTGATATCTCTGCAAGCGTAAGGATCAACTGATTAATCTAGTCACTACCCCTGAATGGAAATCAGACTGCTCAACTGACTAGATCAGCCACTAGACTAATCCTCAATTATAACACAATTATCTCGAGGGTGCCTCTTTAGTCCATCTAATCTAAACCTGTCCATCTCTTACTGCAACCTGCTTGTCACAAGTGGATACCCGGTCCAATATTTGTCTCGACTAGGCGAAATTATGGTGCGAAATTCTTCGCGCTTCAACTGGCCAGGGCCGTTCATCCTCATAGCGCATATGCAACTAATGTTTCGTCCAAGGGTTCAAATGTCTAGTCCTTTGGTATGCATGGGTCTATATTTTGCCATTTGAATCGCCCACGCACCGATTGAACGACAATGGAAAAGTTAGTAAGACAAAAGTTATTGACAAAACTAGATCTATTCAATGATAGCTTGGCAGTCCATGTTCTTTAATAATCAATATCTTCGATCTCTCGTAAGCGTTATCTCATGACGAGAGAATATAGCAGTTTAGATTGTTGAACTTGATCAAAGCGATCGCAATCAAGGGATAGAGAGTCTGAGAAGTGTTGGAATAAGAATTATGTTCGACGTTGCTCTTTGGTTGGTGGATCTGGTGTAGTTCATAGATTCAGTTTAATAAATAGTGTATCAATTTAAGGCGATATTGTTGACTAGAGCAAATAGACAAAGTAAATTGTTGAGAAGACAAAGGGCACTTAAAGGGGAGAAGGAGGGCGATCTCGGGGCATGTTTGTAGATGGATATCATGTGCCAGTTTATTCGTCATAAGTCCGCTCATCAATGAAGCTCAACTAGGATGAAAGTATAATTATGAGCTCCGACCGAAACCTAGTGACTTGGATTTTGGTCGACAACTCACCGGTTAATGAGTCGCCTTCTGTTGTTCAGAATTTCATACTCATAACAGCCTAACACTTGGGCAATCGACTTGATATGATTTAAGATCCTGTGGAAGCGAATTAGAACAAGTAACAAAACTAGATCACAACCAGGATTGATCGACTCAGATAGAAAGGTTATTTGCTTCATAGAATACAATCAACAGTGCATCTCATCAATTAGATGCTGATTGAATCAGCCCGATCAGGGGAAATCTAATCGTTCCTTTGTAGCCTTGATTACCCACACCGAGTAGTTGTTGTAATCGATTTAAAATCCACAGTCTTACAAATTCGTAATTTATTTTCACTTGATAGACGCACGATGGGCAAGCTCTTGTCAATAAGGCTCATCGAGCTAGTCGTAAATTTCTACGACTTTTTCACCTTCCCTATCTACTTTATTATCCAGCAACCATGGCGAGCCCGTCGTGAAGCGTTGCGCGTTCGGGCACGTCGAATCGATGAGAATACCTGGACAAATGTTGATAGTAAGTTGGACAAAAGTAATAGGAAGACGATCGACACTATAGATCAGCTATTCAGAGAGTCGGTGTCCACTTACGCAAATAAGAAGTGTCTTGGCGTCCGGAAAATACTAGCCGTGGAATACAAGAACTCGAGTGGCAGTCCGACCGAAGCCAACAACAACGGAGCAGCAGAAAAGCTGATGCAACATGGCGCCCAGAGGGTTGTGTCCAAATACGTCCTCGATGATAAGTACACGTGGTTTACCTACAAACAAATCGAGCAAACTGTAATCAACATCTCGGCGGGCTTGATCAGCCTTTGCAATGATTCGCTGGAAAACTTGGACGGATCCAGGAAGTTGCTCATCTGCGCAGACACCTGTATGCAATGGTTCTTGACAGCTCATGCCTGTTTCAGAAATAGAATAATTGTGGTTACAGCTTATACAACACTAGATGATGAGGCGATTCTGCATAGTATTCGGCAAACCGAGGTGCGAATTCTGGTCGTGTCACAGAAATTCGCTCGCCGATTGCCGAAAATTATTAAAGATGCACCCCTCGTAGACACGATCATAGTCTTGGATGAGCCTCTTCCTGGCGAAGCAGATGAGATACTGAGCTTGAAGAGTCTGCTTGGTAGTACCTGCATCAAACGAGTGATCTCCTACAAAGATCTCATCGAGCGAGGAAAGGTATCCAAAGAATCAATCTCTAGCAGACCCACAGCCGATGATGTGGCTGTTCTAATGTACACAAGCGGGTCAACCGGAAAGGCCAAGGGAGTCATGCTAACCCATAACAGTATCGTCTATACGGCAATCTCCTTCTCAGGTCCAGGCGACATCGACCATAGGGATCGCTACATTGGCTATCTGCCCCTGGGTCATGTGCTCGAGTTGGCCGCAGAATGCATATTCTTAAGAAACGGCTCAACTATCGCATACTCGTCGCCTCTTACAATCACCAACAACTCTCCAATGATCAAGAAGGGTCAATACGGCGATGCCTACATATTCAAGCCGACAATTATGGGCGCTGTTCCATTGGTTCTTGATCGTATCAAGAGCGGCATCCAGCAGGCAGTCAAAAGCAAGGGACCATTCTATGACCAGCTCATAAATGACTTCTTGATTAGATACAAGCGATATTGGTGGGAGCGTTACTATGATACCCCAATCATGAATCTTCTCCTATGTAGATCTTTCAACATGATTCTCGGCGGCAAGATTCGGGCCATTTGTTCTGGAGGAGCCGCTCTATCTCGAGAAACTCACGAGTATCTTAGACATGTGACCAACTACACAGTTCTCCAAGGTTATGGATTAACTGAGACCTCAGCTGCCGCTTCATTTTGTGACGTCCGCGACCGGAGATACAATGTTGTTGGTCCCCCTTATCCAATAGTTCATATAAAACTAGAGAGTTGGATGGATTACTCACTGAATGATAAGCCATATCCAAGAGGTGAAATCATTATTGGAGGTCAACCTGTCTCACAAGGATATTACAAGATGGATGATCTTACTAAGGAATCGTTTTTCACCGATCCAAAAACCGGACAGCGTTACTTTAGAACCGGTGACATTGGTATGATGCTGCCTGATGGAGTATTGAAGATTATCGACAGGAAAAAAGATATTGTGAAGCCCTTATCTGGCGAATATATCAGTCTAAGTGAGATTGAGGTCGCTTTAAGGACTTTACCCGTCGTGGAGAACATCTGTGTATACTGTAGCCAGTATAGCAACCACGTTATTGCTTTGATAAGACCGGATCCGAAGGAGCTAAAATTGCAAGCGCACCTGTTATTTAACGGATCTAGCGATTTAGCTGATAAGTTCCGTCACTCAATACAGAAAATTTACGCGATTGAAAACGACAGCAAAACGCTCAACGGACTTCCCCCAAGAACAAAACTGTTTAAGGACATGCATATACTGGAACGAATTAGTATGGAGACTCTATGCTCAAACAAGTGGCTTACTGAACACGTTTTGAAACTACTACAAACTGAGGGCTCTATTCAAAAGCTCAGAAAGACGCAGATTCCATCAAAAATTAAGCTGGTTAGCGAAGAGTGGTCACCAGAATCAGGTTTAGTTACGGCCTCATTCAAGCTCAGGCGTAGAGAGATAGAGCGTCAATATGCTGATGATATCAAGCAACTATACGCTGATTTGGGCCAGAATATCGACCAGGGCATCTGAGACAAATTGGTTATGCCGAGTTATTGCTGTTGTCTCCTCAACTGAATTCATCTAATGTTCACGACTGAGGTCCAGAAAAGAGAGGTTTGGTCGGAATCAATTTTCCTCTGACTTGTGATAATTCTGATTCTTTTGATGATTCTTTAATACTTCAATTGATTCCCCTTTTGGTTATAAAGTAAATGAACATTGCACGTGTATTGTCACTATCGCAGCTAGATCGGATAGGTTTAAATTTTAGACTCCTCAGTCAAATTGAATAATTCTGTTGACCTCAATTCAAGCCGAAAAAGTGCGAAGCTAAAGGCAGATCAAAGGGATGGTTCGGGTTTCTGGTCTTGTTTTCTTGTTGATGCTGAAGTTGTCTGTTGCCCAACGGAACCAGCTAAAGCTCTACTGGCCAGAAAGTTTTCGAATTCGGAATTCGGAATCGAGATGGGCTCACCACCCTGTGAATCTCCACTTAGCGAGGTTAACTCTCTACCTGAATCAGTTTTGAGCCAATTTTCTATCTCAGCAAAATCTTGCTCTCTAACTGATGAGATCTCTTCCGGTAGGCCAATTGTTTTATTTGCATTGAATCTAGTTTCAGGTTTTCCATCTTCCAAGCTTAATCTACCCAGGTCCTGCCCAATAGTATCGGCTTGCTCTGACGGTTTCTGGTGTGGCAACTTCTTTTGCACGGCAGCCGAAGCTGTTGCTGCACCAGGTGATGCAAATGGATCAACAGTTGAGGATCCAGAATGGTCGCCAGTTGATTCATCAGCATTAAAATCTATCAACGAGAGCTCGTTTGGGAGCGAGCTTTGTATTGCTGAAGCCGAACTGGCTGTTGTATCTATAGTTTGTGCTGAGACGCCTCCTAATTTTCCACGATTCTTCACTAGACGATCATATTTTATGAAAATGTTGTTCAGGTCGTCATTCAATCTAAGCAATTCGATGGTTAAATCTTCATTTGCCACCCTTTCAATGAGATCCACGATACGATCCTTCATCTGCCGGCAAGTAGCGTTCAGGTCAGCTGCTAGCTTCCAGGTTGGTTCATCGCTCTTGCCTTCAAGTTGCTGCATGATCTCATTGAACATCTCGACACTTGTTTGGACAACCCCTAAATCTTGTGATATCTTATTATAACCGTCACCTTCTAATACCACTGGACCCGATGATAGTTGCGGTTGATGTGCTTGTTCGTGTCGCGTGGCGCTTGTTCTGGTAGGCAAAGGCGAGGCTTGTCGGGGACCAACGGTTCTTTGAGGCGTCTGAATTGGAACGTTCGAGTTAGGATCTCTCGGGGGGAAGGTGACGCCTTTGGATTTCAGATCATTGTAAACAGTAACAACTCCGCTCAAGTCGGGTTGGTTCTTGAAAGCTTCTGCCCATCGCTCTATCATTCTTAGAACACGCTCCTGCAAATCTATTGGTGGGTTATTCTTTGGTCCAATCAACTTGACTAAATCTTGTATGAAATCCTTTGTCATAACGAGGACATGGAAGCGTCTCGAGCAATTACTGACGCACGTTTCGAGGACAGTCAATGTTCGATTAGTGATTGTGAAATTTCTGTCCTGCTCAAGTTGTTGAAGGCGCTTTCTGATAGCTCGGACAGCGTCTTTTGCATCATCATCGTTTTCGTTGATCATATCGCAAATTTCCATGTTTAAGGCCCAGTCTTCAGATTCTAGCTCGGGTCTAGTTGAAGCTTCAATCTTCTTTCCGATGAAGGTGGACAAGGGGTTGCCCTGGAATATCTGTAATATTTCCGTCATCTCTAGTCCAGCTGAGACTCTGGTTGGTGTTCAATACAGACGAATTTAGGTACTAAATTGTAAGTGGAACGAGCTAATGTGTGTCAAACAATGAAATTAAATTCTGGGTGGGTGAAGCACTATGCTTACTGTCTACTGGCTCCTTACTATAAAGTATGAACTGCCGATCTGGCGCCGCTCAGAGTTCAAGATTATCCTGATTTTGATACTGAGGTTGTTTGCACTAGTTTCAATTAATAAAAGTGCAGATCACGAATAGACTGGTTAATTCGCTCAACACACAAGGTAGTCCAGGTTGTCACTGTCAACAGGATTTGTTTAGACGTTTCAGGGTGGCTAGAGGTTATGAAAGTTGATGACGGTGTATGGGGTGATAATTCAACGTATATAGTGGATGATGTCTTTTTCCAGAAAATACAGGTGGGAACTATGCAAAAATATAAGAACAGCAATAATCGATAAAGAGAATGGATTAATTGTTTTTCGAACTCTGTTCGCAGGGTTTTGACAGCTCACAACTGAGCGCGCAAATGGCTGTGAGAGCAACATCGAAGTGTCCCAGTTCAACAACGGGATGTGCTATGACGACGAGGATAGACCACATACGCATGCAGAGAGTGTTCATTGTGTAAGCTGACGGTTTCTCGGACTAGTTCGAGAAAACCTTAGATTTGTATCACGACATTGATTTTTATTTGGCTGTTCTACCACGTTTATCTCGTGTTATGGTATAGGGTAAGGGGGAGGAGCTCTGCTCGATAAGGCCTCAAGCTTGAGTTTAATGAGTTCCAGCTTTTGCTTTGCCTCGCATTCGGGAAAGTGGTCGAAGTCATAATAGTCCGGTGCAATTGCAAGCAACCACTCGGGTTTGATTTCCAGCACTGTCCTGATGTATTTCTTTGAAGTAAAAACAAATTCGTGGTACATAACCCATTCGGGTCGGTGGGTCAAGGAACTGGAGGGGTGTATGAACACTTCTTGGTTGTCTTTGATCGTCAAATAGTGGCCAGCTCTCTCAAGGTGAGCAACTTGCATAAAAAATCCGGAAACTAATGCTTTACGGATATTGTTGTAGTATTCGCGACTCGAAAAGTCTGTCGAAACTCTCTTCAATTGGAGCCGATCCATTATGCGTTCGAGCTGTAATCTAGCGTTGTCGACAGACTTGAGAGATCTGTAGTTGATGAAGTTCTCATAACACCAATCTGGATCATCATTGTTCTGCTTGAAAGCGTGATAAACGTTCAACAATGTTAAATGGTCACCATAATCATGTGTAAATTTGATTTTTGCGTCGTCGGCGGCCTTGCGCTGATCGTTGGGGCGCACGAAACATTGGGGCACGGATAACATGGCCGTAATTGAAAGTATTTCGTTTGAGCACTTGAAATCGCAAGATGTGATAAGCATTTTAGACAGTTCCGGATCCAGGGGGAACTCGGCCATCATCGAGCCAACTTCTGTTAAGTTTCCATCGTCATCTACTGCACCAAGATAGTTAAGAAGCTCGAGAGATCGCATCAGGGTTTCGGGAGCTGGTGGGTCCATGAAATCGAAATGCACTAAATCGGTTATACCTAGCTTGATTAGATTAAGAGTGATTGAATTGAGGTTGGATCTAAGAATTTCTGGGTAAGTTTGATCGGGCATGTCACTTTGGAAGGCCTTCTTCGTGTATAATCTAAAACATTTTCCCGGTTTTGTACGGCCGGCACGACCAGCTCTTTGTTGGGCGGATGCTTTTGAAATTGGAGAGACAAGGAGGGATTCTTCACGTGTTCTAGGGTTGAACACCTTCTGCTTACTAAATCCAGGATCTATCACATAAACCACCCCGTCGATGGTCAGGGAAGTTTCTGCTATGTTGGTGGATATTATAACCTTTCGACCGATTTTGCCATCTTTAGTTGGTGGTCTTGGGCCGAAAATTCTCTGCTGCTGGGCTGGCGGCAATGTCGAGTAGAGGGGAATACAGTCTAATTCCCCTATATCACGCCGGCATCTAGCCTCATTACTGATCCTCTTGCATGCGTCCTCAATTTCCTGTGCATGGTGCGTAGAATTGATAGGTTAGAGGAGAGCTTTTCATACGATATTTTTAGATGTACCGTTGTTGCTCTAGGCCGAGATCCTTTTCTTTAGAGATCTCTTCCCCTATTTTTAAACGGATAGCACTTGATTTTGGGTGTTTATTGTTGGGCCAAGGATATCGGTAGCACCTTGACCCTCGAGGATATTCACCCTGACGATTAGTAACCTTCGGAGGGACAGGAAGGGAGAGTCTTACCTCTTGTCCAGTGAGGAAGAGGAGAATGTCGCCTTCCTCCTTCTCCTCAGAGTGAATCTGAAATACCGTCTCGACGGCGGCCTCAAGGAAATCCTTTGTCGGAGCGTTCGCCCAAAGGATCTCAACAGAATGTGTTCTTCCAGGTACGCTAAGTAGAGGGGAGTTGTCAAAGTATGTTTGAAACTTTCCAGCATCAAGTGTCGCGCTCATAACAACAATCTTGATATCCTTACGTTTAACTATGAGCTGCTTAAGAACACCCATGAGGATATCTGTCGACAAAGTTCTCTCGTGAACCTCGTCCAGGATTACGACTCCATATTGACTTAGTTTGCTATCATTCATGGCCTCTCTTAGTAGCATTCCATCAGTCAGATACTTGAGCACGGTTTTTGAGGATGTACATGCTTCAAATCTGATGGAGTAACCCACTTGATCACCGAGCGGTACATCCATTTCTTCGGCCACCCTAGCGGCCACGGACATAGCGGCGACCCTTCGAGGTTGAGTGCAAGCAACGAAGAGCTTTTGATCACCTTCATTTGACTTAGCTAGGCAGTAGTCCACGCACCACTGAGGAATTTGAGTAGTCTTTCCACTACCGGTTTCTCCCACAAGTACGATGGTTTGATTCTCATCGAGCAATCTTAAAAAAGTTTCCCTGTAATCCCAAACAGGCAACTTTGACCTTTTTTGATAAATGTCGTGCCATTTTCTTGAGTAGGGTCTGTTGGTGAATTTGTTGATGCTACCCTCGACCAGCCTGGCTGAATCACTGCCGTCTTTTTGCTCAAGCCTCTGGGCCGGAATGTCAGCCGGCGAACTGATCATGACTGACGCCTGACCTTCGGCAATACTCTTTTTTAGTAGACTAAGGACATTGTTTTACCTAGACAACATTTGTTCAAAACGTTTGGCTCAACTAATACACCTGGACGTTGTGATGTTGGCACCACGCATTCTCGTAAAAGCATGAACTACCTACAGGAAAAGAACAACGTGTTCGCTGCTATGGCGCGTTCATCCAAAGCGAAACGATCGCCTATCCTTGTCCATTCCAACGCGCAACCCATGATGTTCAGTCACTGGCTCCTATTTTACTCGTTCCTGACTTCTTCAATTCAACTTGAGAAGTCATGAACAAGTGTGAACAGCACTCCACGAGGTTGTAAATTTTATCAGGGATACATTGCTGGAGCGATTCCATCGCAATTTTTCGGTCAGGTGTTTGTGTTTTGAACAGTTGAAGCGTTTCTTGCTCTTGTCGAATGATTGTGACAAAAATCCTTTGGGAGAGCCATCCCTCGATTCTAGGTTATCTTTCGGCGAGAAGTGGGCCATTCGGTGTTCGAGCTCAGGGATATGGCATTGAACATGCGCTCTAGATCGTTCTAGAATGCCACATCAGATCTCTAGGGATCAGTTTGCCAGTTGAAATTCCTTAAAATTCCACCTTCTATGGATTCAACCTCTATCGACAGACTAGAGTCCATAGTAAATGTCAAGAGGGAACCGTGCGAACTTTTCCCGATCCTCGAATGAAATTCTAGCATATACCTATCAACTGGTGATTCCAGCATCAACTGAACAAGCATCCGGTCTCATCTAGTTGGATTGATCGCTCTGGCCTTTTTCGATTCTATCGGAGATGGCTTGGCCAGCCTCATTCGGGCTATGGGCGTTGGCCGTCGTCTATCACATAGTTCCACTCAATAATCTTAAACAGACAAGACCAAAACTCAACGCTTGACAACCCGAACAATAACAAGCAAGCGAACGTCAATGCTTAAATCCGGCTCTACTCGTTCGTATATGGCTTGGTAACAGTGCGTCCGTGTCAGCTCGCGAGGTTATCCCATTATCAGGTGAATAGAGAGCTCAGGTTAGACGTTCGGACGTTTCCAATCAGCGTCAGATCAAAACCAAAAGCAGACAAGCAGCAATAATAGAGAGCTAGCAGCCTCTACGTCCTATGGATTTGATTTTAGCTTGTGAAGCTGCGCAAAGGAGATTGCGCCGAATTGGAAGGCAATTATGCAACATGACTTCACTGCCGGATATCTGCTTTTGCCTGCACCTGCGACTAAGCTTGCTATTGCTTTCTTTCCCATCTGAGTTCTCAGTCCCCGTCGAATTCGCCGACTTAGTCGCCAGAAATTGGCGAGCTCGGTGAGGGGGGATTGGGGATCTGAAGATCGTCACAATTGGCAGGCGTCGAGGTTAGATTTGTAGCCTAGACGCGCTGGCTCGCATTAGTTTTGCCTCGTCTCATCATCACTGAAGTTCTCTGCTGCTACTTTATATTCTGGGTACCAAAGCAACTGTTGTGCAACAGTAAACTGAAATGAAAGCCCAACAATCGGACGCGTCTACTCGGGTACAAAGTCTCTAGTTGCAAAACAGGTAGACAAACTGATTTGAGAGTTAATATAAATGGCTGTTCTCTCCTTAGTTTGAATCACTGTTCATCAGTCAACACTAGTTTCGACTTTTAAAGTCACTCCTAAGTACACTGGAGCCATCTACCTGAAATAAGTGAACCTCTTTCGATGATAACGGAGTATATACGCGCACAAACAAGAGTATGGCGCCAGGAATGGATGATGCGGAAGAGTTAAAGGTGGCGCTCGAGAGGATTAAGTCGAAGGGTTTAGGTAATGTTAGCGAATATCATAGAGAGTTGCTAAAATGGACCAAGAACGTTGATAGAAGATATGCTTGGGTGGTGCTCATGGCTCTTTGGTTCATGATGACGGCCACACTAGGAACATATAGAATATACGGATTGATTTATGCAAAAATTACTGAGGACGGGTACTATTCTCGTGAGGAAGCAACTTGGCCAGTATCCACCATCTTCACTGTAGAAAACGTTGTCGGCCCATTCGTATCAGTCATAGCCTACTACATATCGTACCGACAGAGCATGATTATTGGTAGTCTTCTACTAGTTCTAGGCAACGGGCTCTCAACAATTAGTTCAAGTTTGATCTACGATATACTTTTGCTTGGCGTGGTTCAAGGCATTGGCTACGCTTTCATTTTCATGCCATTCATGGAAATAATCAACAGCTACTTCCTTAGATATAGAAATCTAGCGCTAGGCATCGCTCTTTGTGGCGGCACTTTGTCCATATTTGCCTGGTCACCCCTCTTTCAATGGCTATTGGTTACTTACGAATGGCGCTTCTCGTACCTTGCGATTGGTTGTATCTGTTGCATAAATCTAATCATGGTTCCTCTATTGAAGCCAAACCAGAAGCCAAAGCCAAGGTCGAAGCTCAAACGCGATCTCACTCCCGAGGGCTCTCAGGTGGGCAATGAACGTAACACTTTATCACGTTTATCTATCCGAGCTCTCACCTATCAGAACAGTTTTAGAAGACAGTCCACCATCATCATATCTCGTCAAGCTGATGATATATTTCAAAGACAAGCGAGCGTAATATCAGTGAATCCATTTGCTAGCTCGGCCGGCTTAGAGCGCAAGATTTCACGAACAATTTCGATAGGAAATCAAGACCCTCAACCTCAGATGCAAAAACAGCCCTCGGTGATGTCTCATCTATCGGCCGCCGCGGAACAATATGAGTCCGTTAGCTTGAGCGAAGTTGGTCAAGATTCAGAGTTCGAGGTGGCGCTTATTTGGAACGTTCTGAGGACTCCTGGCTTTCACTTGATCTGGTATAACGAACTTCTCTACTTTTGGGTATTCAGCATCTACTGTCTAGTCATGGTCGACTATGGAGTGGATAAAGGTTGCAGTGTGGAGGATGCAGAATCTCTGCTGAGTTATCAGTCGATTGGTGAACTCTTGGGTCGCTTGGTGCTCACAATCTTTGTTGACATGAGATTCATGTCGAACAAGAGTATTGTTATCCTAACTCTCTTCATCTTAGCGAGCCTACTTGCTGCTGTGACCCACGCGACTGGTTTCATTTGGATGGCGAGTATAACAGTGGCAATTTCTGCCTTCGCATCCCTCTTGTACGTTTTGCTAAATGGACTATTGGTCGACTATCTAGGCGAGAACCAAGTTACCCTTGGTTATGGAATGGCATCTTGCATAGGTGGAGTTCTAATGTCATTCAGACCACAGGCTGTGGGTTACTTTAGGGACAACCATGGTACTTACGATCCGTTAATGTTCTGCCTAGCAGTATCATGCGCAATTGGAGGACTACTCTGGATGATTGAACCATTGATTAGCAGACTGATCAAGGGTGCAGGAAAGGGTGAAAATTGCGCCTTCAACAAAGATTCGTCGGCTTGAGACTTTGAAATGATCGATCAAGAGGCATTCTCTACTTAAGGGCTGGCTCAAAGACGCCAATTTATGGGTTGCCATTGTACCTTATAAAGAGCGACTAACATCATGTCATATCGGAACTAGAACTCTAATAAACTCTTGCCAAGTGAAACCAATGAGCAGTCATTTGTCCGGAATCTCGCTTGATTTGAAGCGTTCGGGCTAATGTAGGTAACTCTGAAGTTAACTAACCCATGGAACGATGAGGAATCGATCGGAAGTTCGATAGAGGGCGAATGGGGATTTGCTATTGGATTGTCATTCGAATCGGGAAGTTTGAGCGGTGAATCCATACACCATACAGTGCTTTGGTTGCGGCGCAGAATCTCTGTGCCAGTCTCGCATGGGGTGTGCTGGCTGACTGTTCAAAATATCTACACGTGACCCGACTTATTCATTTGCTGAATCTGACACTTCAGCTCTTGGCTTATTACAATCATTAACAGAGATCTCGAAAACCTAATAATTGAATCATGCTCAATCCACCTGAGCGAAGTTTGAAGAGACAGAAGCTTCTTCATCGAACAAACAAAGGATATCTCGATACCTCCAGAGCCAACAAGCCCACAACAACCATCAAACAAACTGATATAGCCAAATCTGTTGACATCACCAACGCCTCCAAACACTTTGAATTGAAATTGGATAAACTGGGGCCATACAGGTGCAAATACTTCAAAAATGGAAGGAATCTCTTACTTGGTGGTCGGCAAGGCCATGTGGCTGCAGTTGACTGGCTGACTAAAGATCTTCAAACTGAATTCAATGTTAGGCAATCAGTTCACGCAGTGCAATGGTTACATATCCCGACCATGTTTGCCGTGGCCCAGAAAGATTGGGTTCACATTTATGATACCGATGGCGTAGAGTTGAACGTCATCAAAACAATGTATAGAGCCACTCATTTGGAATTCCTAGAGCACTACTTTCTGCTGGCTGCAGCCTCAGACAAGGGTTACATTAGTTGGAAAGACGTTTCGATCGGTAAAGACATCGCTAGCTTTCCGACAAAACTCAAAACGATCGATCTAACCAGTAACCCGTCAAACGGACTGCTATTCTGTACTCATCCGAACGGAACTCTGTCCATGTGGAGTCCCAACCACAACCGGCCTGCCCTATCCATGCTCTGTCATCCTGCCTCGCTGCGCGGAGTCACCGTCTCAATCGATGGAAATCATTTCGCAACTACCGGAATGGACAAGACGATCAGAGTGTGGGACTTGAGGAACAATTACGAATGTCTCAAGGTGCACAATCTACACAAGGTACCGGATTCAATCCACTTCAGTCAGCTGGGCTTGCTGGCTGTGGCAACTGGAAGCGAGGTCAGTGTATACAAGAACGCCTGCAAAAGTGGCCAAGAGCTAACACCGTATCTCAAACACAGCGTCGGACACAGCGTTAGCGATGTTTATTTTTGTAACTTTGAGGATGTCCTAGGGGTGGGACATCAAGGCGGTTTTACTAGCTTGTTAGTTCCCGGAAGCGGCGAGCCCAATTTTGACTCGCACGAGTCGAATCCTTTCATGAGCAAGAAGCAGCAACGGGAGATGGAAGTGAGAATGCTGTTGGATAAGGTGTCACACGACATGATTTGCCTAGATCCCTTGAGTTTGGCTAAAACGCGGACTGCGAAATGATTTGGCCAGCCGGCTGAGAAACGAAAAACGGCTCTTTGGTTTGTGCATGCTTAGTTGCAAATTCTAAGCAATCGTCAACACTATCAAACGCTAACTCTTCGCTAACAAACCCTAGAGGCACATTTGGCCTATAGGACTTCATAATAATCTTAATCGCTTGTTTCCGTTCACGTTCAATAAACCAATCCATTATTTTGGCAGACATTGCAGGAGATTGCCTGTACAAGGAAAAGAGCCTATGGTAGTTACTAAGTGACCATGCGCGCCTTACCTTTAACGCGTGGTCAATGACTGGATGTTTTAAACTATCGGGGGGCAATTTGGATAAAGTGAGCTGAAGTTCGGTTGTGTTTTCCGTAAATATCAAATACAATATGAGGTAGCCTAGAAACTCATACTGGTCGTCGCTGGGTACGAACTCGTAGAGCGACTTGAGCTGACTTTGACATTGGTTAAACTCTTCATGGTCGCCAATCTCTAGCGCTATCCTCGCATGAGTTTCGTAAACAAGAACTGTGAAAGAATTTCGAATAAACTGCACTGTCAAATCCTGCCGAATAGATTTCAATTGATCACAAGCATAATGGTAGTCGCGAGTGCTAGATGTCTTCCAATACCTAACAACCATATCAAGCGACCTTCTGAGAACGTCCAGGGGCCGAACAGTTGAAGGGTCTGGGGCTGAGGTTAAACGGAGATAATGTTTTTCTAGATCTTGACAGGTGCCTGTGATGGCCATTTCTACATCAAAATCAAAATTGCCACCACTACAGGTGGTATTGTTGGTAAAAGTGTTGTTCGTGTTTGTAATGGTGAAGGTAGCAGGAGTGATGGTGGTGGTAGTATTAACTGGGGCAACGCTAGCGAATGAGTTACTAGGGTTTCGTTTGGGACCCAAACGCGAATGAGATCGTGAACGAGAGTGTGATCTCGACCGCCGCCGGCCCGTTCTACTGCTGGATGTTGGTAACGAAGTAAGAGATTGATTCTGTTGTTGATGACGATGATAGGTAGATCTCGAACGAGACCGTGGCGAACGAGAAGGCGAGCGCGCGGTTCGAGATTTACTCCGGCTAGTCGCAAAACTTTGACCATGTCTCGAGCGAGACCTTGACGGTGAGCGGGATCTTGAACGATAACTCCTAGATTTAGTGCGAGATGATCTAGACCTAGATCTGAAGCTTGGCGAAGCTCTCTCGTGAGACCGGTGTCGTGAACTTGAGCGCGACCGAGACCTAGATCTGGACCTCGATCGCTGCCGCTTTCTCAGCTTCTTCTTTGCTCTAGATCTAGACCTAGACGACTGTGTTGAAAAGTCGCTGTTGTTATGTTTAGTTGCAAGGGCGGGTGGTTTAATTGAATTAGCGCTAGCTGGCAACTCATTGCTGCTATAAGTAGTGCTAGTTACTTGGTTATTATTAGCTGGACTACTACTGCTAGCGAAATGAGAGTTGGACTTTTTGAAAAGATTTGGAGGAAAGGAATAGGGTTGATTTGGGTCCGGCAGCTTTTGTTTGCTCCAGTCAATATTGAACACGGTCCCATTAGCAAAGGCCTTCTTTAGCATCTCCATCAAAATGGCCTGCACCTTATCCTGATCAGCGTCGCTTTTGCACCGTTGGAAGGCATCGCAAGCAAACTTCCTCAGGCTCACTGGCCAATCTTCCCAGTTTTGGTTCATTGTTACTGTACTGTAATTAGCTAGTTCTTAGTATAGAAGTTGTAATACTAAAAGTCCGAATAAGCATGAGTATGATTTCACAATAATCTACAACAAGGGTGCTGATAATCTAGCCAAGCATAACTTTATTATCATCAAAGGGATGGGAGGAGAGTTTGATCGAAATTCAACTTTTCTTAAGAACGCATCTTGTTTAGAGTCGGAGGCTTAGAATTGGAGAAGCAATTCGAACCATTCTAAGCGCGCGCTATTTCAAACACAATTTATTTATGAGAGCACACGCAGGCTCGCGACTGGGTTCATTTTGTGTATCTAAACTGCGCCAATACAGTTTGGCTCAAAAGTATTCCCTGTTCCAAGAAGTCGAACTTAGAATTCACGTTATTCGCGTTCATTAGCCACATTGCAAGCAACATTTTCGGCTTGCCCATCCTGACAATTGCTCCTTGGGTCCAAAAGGCAAACCATCAATTGATATGCAATCCAAACCAATGAGCAAGTTCCACTTTCAATGAGTCGTGTCCGCGCCGATCCAAAGTTCCATTGTGTTTGTGTCAAATAGTATCAGTTGTTCATTGATATTTGTGACACTAAATTTCGTTCGCTCCAGATGTCACATAATGGTTTGTGTACTGATTGGCCAAGGAGCAAAGGCTGCCGTCGGATGCAGTCGGCTATCAGTGTGCAATTGACAGATTTGCAACTAATGATGCGGCTTGATATACACAAGCTAGCGGCTCGTTGTAACTCCTTCGATTTGCTTGCAGTTTTAGGTTCACTCATTCATGCGGATTTTGTAGAAGTTTGCCAAAATATGATGATGATCCATTTTACAGCTCAACTTTGGGCCGATTCAGCGGATTGTCTGCAAACTCGACCAACTTTTGGCATCCTCTCTCCGGGTGAGCTTGTGTTTGGATTCGTCGCCGTTGTTGTTGTTGTTGTTGCTGTTGTTAGTGACAAGGCAAGTGCAATGGTTCGGTTGGTTGACTGGGCGCAATCATCTTGGCGAGCGGGCGCAAACCAGCTGGGCGCAACCAGATGCAAGGGGAGCCGCGCTCGGCAACCAACGAGCGTCTTCGTCCTGGTGGCTCCACTCTCTCCGAACCTATTGTTGTTTCCCCCGGCCAGTTGTGCCGGCACAACACGGGCAAACTTTTGCACAATTGTCAGGCACAAATCTATTGCCGCTCGCTCGGCCCGATTGAAGTTGGTTCACTTTTGCCTGGCGACTTTTAAACATGGCAAATCATTAGTATCCTTGGGCGCAGATTCAGCCGAGCTCAGACGCGATGGCCACGGCAATAGGAAAAGCGAGAGACAGAGAGAGAGCCGACGACAATCTAAATAAAGGTCCCCCTCTCTCGCTGGGCCCTCTAATTACATGCGACCGCTGCGACAAGCGCGCAAAGCTTTGCTTGCGTTGCGTCATTGGCGACCATCTGGATGTCGCATGGGGCTTGGGGCCGAGTGTTGCGCAATGCGGCCCACTGGCCAGCCTTGCGCGGCCATCTGGCTGGACAGGGCCACTCTTGGGCGCCCCTCCGCCAGGAGTCTGGCCGAGGGGCTCGCGAGCTTCAGCCGCCTCGCTCGGAAGCGGGACGCAACTAGTCCCTCGAGCAAGCGCGTCTCAATTCGCCGGCTCTCGCAACGAAACAACGCCGGCAGCACTGAACGGAGACGAGAGGAGGTGGAGGCGGAGGCGAGACACTTGGAGGAGGAAGCCCACTTTCACCGACACCACTCGCTGTCCATGCTACTGCGAGGAGGCTGCTCGGTTCTGGTTGCAAACCTGGCTCGGCGGCTCGGGCCGGCCGAGACTTGGGCCCAAGCGAGGGGGGAGAGGCAGGCGATCCGCGCTGCTGCATCCGTAGGGCGGCGTAGCTGCGTTTTAAACTGCGAGCTAGCTAATGTAGAGAGGCGCGCTGGCTGCTCGCGCGCACAGCCGCTCGCACTGGCGGCAATGCGTAGAACGCGCGCGCTCGCTCGCTCGTTTCCAATTCAATCCAACTCGAGGGATCCATGGCAAGTCTTGCATCGAGCGCAACAGCCGTGCGGCGCCGGCTCATAATGCAACTATGACTGCAGATCCGCAACCCGGAGAGATGCGCAGCCACAGAGCCCCCGGCTCTCTCTCGCTCTCTCGGCAAACCTCCTCTCTCCTTCCTCCCAAGCTCAAGCCCTAGCGCCAAAGCCCACCAAGTCCAATAGCTAGGGCGCAAAACAACGCCGAGACTGTCAGTCCGCCTCCGCCTAGCTCGCCAAGCGAAGCGCCTTGCAAACTAGCGAGCCTGTCTCGCTCGCTCCCCGAGCCCTCGGCGCGTCTCTAGGCATCGCGAGCTTGAACTTCGGCGCCGAGGAGCCAGTTTCGACCTCCGAGCAGCCCAGTCGACATTCACTCAGTCTCAGCTAGTGGAGCGAGCGGAGAGCTACTGCGAAAGGAGAGTTTTTGAGCTTTTGTTGGTGTTGTTGTTGTTGTTGTTGATTGTGGTGGGAGGAGGAGGAGGAAGACGAGCGAGCTTTGGTTGGGCGAGAGGCGGCGAGTGGTGTTTAGTAGTTGGGAGCCCCGTAGTTTTGGGAGCAAATAGGTGATAGTGCGGCCGGCACTCAAGTTGCAACCAGCTAGCGCGTTCAGGTAGGCAAAGTTGGGGCGAGCGACTGAACTCGCGAACGTGGCCACGTCCTTCGGTTCTTCTAGATCGAGACAAGCTTGAGACAAGGTTTTGGAAGACGAGGATTCAAGTAAGAGCATCAGACAGACTCGAGTCCATTCTCTGCGCGCTCCAATTTGTTCAGCACTCAGTGGAGGGAATTTTGGGCCAAAGTTTTGGGGAAAGTTGAAGGGCCAAATGGTAAGTAGGAGCCGGTTTAGTCTTGCGCATGTAAGCGAGCGCCGCTAGCTAAGAGCTATGGCCGATGTTGGGGCCTCTCTCGCGAGCTCTCTGCAACTGTTGGCTTGCTATTTGTTCACCTGTTGCGCGATTGCCCTTCGAGGAGAACTCGAATCGAGCTGAGGCCCACTCGCCGGCCGCTTTCGTTTTGGCGTCCGTCAAGCTGCAATGTTTACCTTTTCAGCGCGCGTGAGAAAGAGAGGGGGAGTGTAAAGCATTAGCTAAGTGGGCGAACTAGCATCGGGGACTAATATTGGATTAGCGAGTTATTTAACAACAGCGCAGCTTGGATCCCTTATCTGCCCGGAAAAAGTGAGCAAATTCAACCATGAGATAGCTAAACGCGCGCTGGAAGCTCGTCGGCGAACCTTTATCGAGTCCGATGATGCCACTGGCTCCAGCTGCGGGCCCATCAAGCCATTTCGTCCTTATGCAACCCGTTTATGTCAGGCTCATGTTGCATAATTAGACCTCGAAGGTATCACATGCGATCAGTTGAGTGCATTTAATCGCGGATCCATTGGGAAAGCCTGTCAATAGTGGAGTTGCCTGTTAATTACTGGCTCTTGCTTGAACCTGAGCGCTCGTGCAGCTGCTGCAGGTGTGTGTAGCTGCAGTGGCTAAGGTAACAGTTGTGCAGTCGAGCTCGCCCGCTTGCACGCGCAAACCAGTTTGTCGCTCTTGCATAATGGGTATCTTTGCAACTTTTAACCCGACGAGCCCAGCTAGCCGCCTGGGTGGCGCTCGCGTTTCAATCCTCGGGCTATACCTCGCTAAGTAGTGCCAAGGTGCACTGTTTTTGCATCATTCTGAGATACGTCATCCAGGTGGAGTCCGCAAAACGCGCCCTAAACCAGCGTGACCCTCCAAAGTGTTCGTCGAAAAGTTAAGAAGCGGAAAGATGTTTCCTCACTCCTCTCTATCTTGATGGTGACGACAGGCAAGCCTCTGGGCTGGAACGATCGGCGTGCAGTTTGCAGCTCGTCGATGTGTCAACAACACGAACTTGTTGCTCGCAGCTGACTCGGTGCGTTAGTGTGTATGTGTTCAAATTATCAGTTTGCCAGTGGCTGCATTGGGCTGAGATCAGGCGAGAGCGGGCGAGGGAGAGAGAGAGAGAGAGAGAGAGATAGTTTTTAATTTTATGGGAACTCGCGGGCCAATGCTTGGAATGGGCACTTCTCGGACTGGAAGCGCGCGAGAGGTTAACTGATTTGCCGCCGGCTACTACAAACCAGCCGGCAAGCTAGCAGCCCTCATGCGCTCAAACCCGCTCGTCTGTCCGTGAGACAGTCATTTGGAAGTCTCATGCAGAGGGTTGAAGCGGGCAAAGTGTGTGGAAAAAGGAGCATGATATTGATCCATTGATCACACACTTACAACTCCTACTCTCCTCCTCCTCAAAGTCCGCTGGCCGTTCGTGTGTGGTGGCCTTCAATGTATCTATAACACGCCAGCCGGCCTGCTCCTATTTCTAGCTTTGAGAGCCTTGTAAAGGTGAGAAAGCTTGATCAAGGTAACAATTGCGCGCTTGTCGCTGACTGGCCGCCGGCCGCCTAGCCTCTATCTTCATCAATCGGCCTGCTTGTCCCCGCGAGTCTCGACTTGATCCACTGAACACTCGGACACTTGTAAGTGGCGACAATTGATTATGTCACACAACACAAGAGCACTGCTGCGGGCTTGCTCTTACAGCAGCAGCCACCGATGTTTGTCCTCCTGTGTCTTGTCCGGCAGGTGTTGAGTCGTTCTCGTTGTCATCGTCGTCGTTGCTGCCCGTAATTACTATGTTGCAAACCAACTCAAATGGACCAATCAAACCGCCCTGTCGCCAGCATCGAGCTTAGAGCTAGAGAGTCCGCCTCTTGATTCTGCGCTCCATCGGTGGGCCAATAATCAATGAGGAGCTTGTTAGCAGTCCATTGATAATAATCATGTTCTCTATTGCGCTCACAACTCGCCGAGCTCTTATTGAATTGAAGGGCGGAGGGAGGACAAATTCTGAGTTGGAGGCTAGCTAGCAGCGTGGCTCCGCGGAAAGTGCCGTTTCAATGCATTCTCAAGTGAGTTGGCTCTGATGCTTTTAACGATAGCCCAAATTAAGCAGCCAAGAGGTGAGAGAGTTAGTTTGGGGGAGCTGTTGCGAGCGACAATGCACTTTGAGTTAGCTTGGGCAACACGTGGAGGGAGGAGAATTCAAATTGTCGCTTCTTATTGGAGCACAATGGACCATTGTTGAGCGACAATGAGCTTGTCGGCGGCCATTGATTCTGAGCGCAGGTAGAGTTACTAAATCAGCCGTCAGTTTGTTGCAGCTTGGTGTCGCCAGCCCAGCTCGCTCGCTCTCGTCTCTCCATTTGTTGCTGTTGTTGTTGTGTGACGACAGTCTGATGAGCGAGTTGGACCAGCCTTAGATAGTCGGCCTCAGAGAGGAGAAGCAGAGTTTGGTGTGTGGACGAGTTTGAACCATATGAGGCTCGCCGATTGATTCAGCTTGCCAGGCTCAGCAATCAGGCTGAGCTCGAGCCAGTTTAGAGCATTCGATTCGCAAACTACAAGGTCGCGCGTGAGGCAACCTCGCGGAAGTGCGAAGACGATGGCCACTAACTTCGACCACCACCATCATCACCACCATCACCAACTCCAAAACCAACTCCAACACCAACAAACGGCCCACTACTTCAACTGTCGGCCACACTCAAAGTCGTTTGCGGACACTTACCACCAGCAAGTGGCCCCCTTTGGTTACCATCAAGTGCTTGTCGACACTACAACCAGCTATCATCAGCTCCAAGAGCAACAACTACAGGAGCAACAAAATGTTTGTTTTAATTTAGAAAACAAGAACCATGCAAGCAACAGTTCAGCACAAGATTCATCCTGCAAGTCGTCAGATGTTGAATTTAGACCTGCTCAGAGTTCCGTTATTGATAGGCTCTTGAATTCGAGATTTGTTCAAGAGTCAAGCCAGCGCCAGGTTGATACGCAACTCGCCACTGTTCATCATCGGCCTCCCCAAAATTGGACAAACTCGCCATGCGCCAATGCAGCATCGCCAAAGCTAAGCTCTGAGCCAATCCAATCTGGCTTTGCAAGGAGCTGCACAATTCAGCACCCTCACCACTTTGACGCCGATTTAACTCCTCTGGTAATGAATCCAAATCCTCCCTTGAATTAGCGCCCGAGAGTTTGCCACTCGAAAGGTTTCATTCTCCCTGGTTTTTAGTTTTAGTTAGCTTGGATGAAAATGATCTGATGGTTAGACAGGAGGCAAGTTTTTCAGTTAGTTAGTCAGTCAGTCAGTCAGTCAGTCAGTGGGTCAATTTGCAAGACCACGTCAGGCACGTCTCTTAGATTTCAAGGTTTTCTTCGGCTCTCTTACTGCAACACAAACTTCCTGCACTATCTGGGAAGTGAAGCCTGGATAGCGTTAGAGGTGCAGCTTAAGATATCCATGATGAATGAGATCGATTTCAGGCTCGTTAGTGTAGTGTCAGTTAGAGCAGGATGCTGGCAAGGGGTGGGACAGGAGCTAGTGGATGCGTGAGCGCTTGAGGCTTGTGAGAATACCCTTGGCCTTAGAGTAGAGGTAGCTGCTTACTCCGATCATTACTTAGTCGAAAGGATTCCACCTTCGAGGTTGTCTAGCCAAGAAACGTCTACACACATTTTCGCCTTCAAGCGACCGAACTTGAGCCCGCTGTCTCTCTCTCTCTCTCTCTCTCTCTCTTCGCGCCTATGCAACATGTCCCCTATGCGCGCCACTAACTCACAATATATACCTTTCAAAACCAAAACACTGTGCGCACAAACACGCACCTTTACACTCTAGGACGATTTTCACCCTTTTATTGAGGCCCTACTGCCGCACGTAAAAGCGTTCGCCTACAGTTGGTTCAATTTGCAGGCGTCGAAGAGAAAATTTTTCAAAAAGAACGAAAAGCGCATGAGCATCGAGGAGGAGAGGCGCTGCAAGGAGGACTTGCAATGCGAAAGTTTTGAAACAAAACAAAAATGGGCCTCCAGGTTGTTGGGAAAATTGAGAAAGGATATTAAGGTTGAAGATAGGGAGGAATTCGTGCTTGGAATGACAGGAAAAAAGAGGATCTCTTGTATCTTGAGCCAACCAGATCAAAAAGGTAAAATGCGTCGCATTGATTGCTTGCGCCAGGCTGATAAAGTTTGGCGCCTAGATTTAGTTATGGTGATTTTGTTCAAGGCAATTCCATTGGAGAGCACCGACGGCGAAAGATTGGAAAAGTCGCCCGTCTGTCTAGAGCCAACTTTATGCGTAAATCCGCATCATATTAATGTAACAGTGCGAGAGCTCGACCTCTATTTGGCCAATCACATCTTCAGTACAAGTGAGTAAGATTGATTGGACACTTTTCAGTTTGACTTTCGAATGGAGAGCATCGTGACTAACCAAACCGAATACAATTTTTCGCCCACTAGAATCTCTACGCGGTTTCAAGAGTCCCGACTTGGTGGGGCCAGCATTCGGCTATGAGCGCCACCAAGCTGGCTCGAACCAGCACCAACCGCATGGAGCATATGGATCGCGCATGGAGGCCCAGGAGCGCGAGGATGAATTGGACCAGCTCATGAACCCACCAGTCATTTCAGCCAGTTGCATATTCACCTCAACCGAACTGGAGCGGCTATCACGAGCCTCAATCATGTCACCACTTATTAACTCGTCGCCCATGGCCACCAACCAGACTCCTTATCCAGCACTCCTGGCTGCTGAGCATCATTTAGAGCATAACCAAGTGCTTCAACCGCAACGGCAACGCCATCATCACCATCACCAGCACAATACTCTACAACATTACAACCAACAATACCAAATTGATATTCATAGCTCGCCTATGGCCAGCAATTTATCGCCAGTGCAGGTTCGCAACCAACAGGCTCAAGCTGGCGCTGAATCGCTTACTCGGTCTGGAACAAATCAACCAGCAGGCAACCAAGTTCACGCAACCACATCCCATCAATTCAATTCACCGACTTCAAGTGGCCAGGTTGACCAATTTTCATCCAGTGGAACAGCCTCGAGCAATAGCAATTCAAGCCGACAACAGGCAAGCAGAAGTCCGGTGTTCTCTACAAATGGCTCGCTTGTTTATACAAACACAGAGGGCCAACAACAGCAGCTAGCTCATCATCATATTAGTTCAAAGAGGCAAAGAGCCCAACAACAACAGCCACAATTGATTGAAACAAATAATATGGCCACAGTGGACGAACAGCAGTCGCTTAACCATCGGGCCGTTGCCTATGGATCCGTGCAAGGAGCCACCAAGTCTCAGGGGGTCCCGTCGACTTCACCTTCCACCTCAGTTGAGGGTTCAGTGCATCTATTTTCGTTAAGCTCGTCCGAGGAGGATTACATGCACCAGCAGCACCAACACCACCAACAGCACCATCACCAGCAACAACAACCACAGCACCTTCCAATTCCCGTTCAAATCCACCAGCAACAGAACGAGCATCATTTGGCCGACGAACACCAGATGCTCCTCATGTCCGGGCAATTCGCGCGCCACCACCAAACCTTTGCTGAAACCACAAACGGGAGCTATCATAGCTCCAACTATACAAACTATGCCAACACTAGCAATCCCGCACAAACAAACATAGGCGCACAAAACGACTCCAATAACAACAACACTAATAGCGGCCAACTAGCCCAATCGGCTCATGTTCAAGCTCCGGCTTATCAAGATTCGAGTAACGGACTGTTGCTGCAGCAGCGACAACAGCATCAGCAGCAGCAGCAGCAAGCTAGCAAAGGGGAAGTAGATGCAATTTACGAGCTTGGAGCAGGCCAACTCTTAAAGAGGTTGAGAAGGAATTCGTCCTCAAATTGCGACTCCGAAAACTCGAGGATTATAGAGGAGAATAGTTCGTCTTAGCTGCTTTACAGATGATTTGTTTAAAGATGATTTCAAATACAAAGATTGATAGCACCAAGTGTATCACCTAGATTATCAAATGTGCATTCGTGTAGCAATAAAGATTAAGCTGAAGATTAAACGACAAATCCTGCTCGCCAGCTCATTGAACTTTGTATTAGTTTGAATTTCGTAGAAAACATTATGGGGTCGTGTCGGCTATGTCTTCTTGGTTGCGTACTAGCATGAAGCGCGGAATTCTGCAATGGGTTCAGTACGAACGCTCGACTAAAACAATACAAGAAACGAAGAGAACTTATCGGCGGGTGAACTGTCACTGGGTCGGAGTCCAGGAACGCTATTCATAACTCCGGTGGATGAAGTTGATACACCACCTAGACTCTGCGTGGTGAAGTTTTTGACCTTGCAGAGAATCCTACAATTTGGCCATCTTTCGAATCGTCGAATGAACAACCAACTACATCTCAGACTATCGAAGCTTCGCCCGACTTCCCGTCCTCAGCCCAGACAAGGAGGGAAACCTAAGGTAAGGTTTGGCAAATGGCCGTGGTTCTTCTTTTATCATCAATCGGGACTAACGACCTCTGGAGTGAGGCGATTCCATGAAGGAATCTGTAAGACATCCAGAAGTAGTGGATTCCATTTTCGAATCATATAGACTTTCGTCGCGAGGTCTTTTGAAACAGTGACAAACAAGGCGCAGTAGTCGGGCAGGCTATGCAGATGGATCGATGCACTTGAACAGTCGGGTTTAGAGATGAATTTGATCTTGACAGGGCCTTGAAGAGTTTCTAATATAAATACGATGGCAGATGGGTGAGGAAGCTGTTCGTCACTCAGTTCCTTTTCGAGAAATATTCCTCGTCATGAACTTCCTTAATAGCTTGCGTGGGATTGTCGAAGATCCTAGGCTAACATGTATAAATGGCGCAAACTTCAATGATGATGGTTAAAAAAATTTCAGCCTATGGGACATCCGACGGAAACTACGATATCGGCATCGTGTATAACCGTTATCTCCGGCTCAAACTCAGGACTCGTGGACTGAGAGAAAGTGGTGGCCTTCAAGCAAATGCTATATATCAGACCCTTTAGACAGTCGAGTCGACAGTAGCTGGCAAGAACTCCTCCGGTTCTCAGATTAATGTGGCCTTGAACTTCGCGGGAGATCGTAGACTGAACAAGTGACAAATTCGAGGTTGAAAGACTCGGACGAAATTTCTATTCTAAACAACTAATGCTAACACAAAGATGGCGAAAATCCCCTCTCCGTTCGGCTGCCAGGGACAGCGGTCAGAATGGCCAGCGGCTAAAGATGCGGTCCAGCTCAGGGATCTTACAAATGATGAAGGTCAATGAGTTTGAAGCCGAGCTGGAACTAGCTTTGGTGGTGCCAATTATTAGACTCGAGACTAGAAATGATCCTTTAGTCTCTTTGGCCGATTTAGGCTCTAGATTCATCAGCTCTCAGATTAACCAGATGCCAGATTTGCTGGATTAATAGGGTTCCAGCAGACAACGGTTTGAGGCGGCCAAGGAGAGAAGGGCGTAATACTGTAGAGAGGACTCAACCGTTGCTATAGCTTGTTCAAAGCGGGGATGGCCCGAGATTGGACAAGTGTCGCGCAAGCTCACAAGCCACTCTGCTAACAGGTTATCCTTCTAGTGAGAGTCAGGGCTAGCTAGCATTTCAGTTGATTGATAGGATCACTTTAATCGCATCTCGACTCCTCGCAGCCTGCCTCTTCGTGACCGATTGATAGAATGCTCAAAATGATGGAACAACAACAATGGGGACGCGCCTACACCTTCGCTCTGTGATAGTAACTTCTCATACCTGGAAGCATAAACCTGGATGAGTTTTAATCTCAAAAGACAACCAACATGGTTAGGCCTCATTAGCGTTCTCGCTCTAACATTGGCCATCTCGAGATCAATCTGAGAGTGAGGAATACAATGATTGATTTGGTTGCAAACTAACTAGCCCAAGAGTAAAACGCGAGCGCGCGTTGTTTGCTCAGCACCACCATCCAGGGCCATGCAACCGTTTTGCTCCAAACAAACAATCGAGCCCCCACAATGGCCCGAATACTCTTTCTTATGTTCATACATGCATGTGAGCTTTCCCTTCGTCTGTCGTGAAGACTGAGGTAGTTGGATGCTAAAAGTGGTTGATTAAAAAAACGAAACAAAGCCTCCATCTGGCGCCATTCTCGGTGCCATGCAACCGAAAGCGGTTGACTCCCTCGGCTGATGGGCTGAACTCGACTGAGAGCTCTCTTCTACAACATGAACACCGGCATCTGCCTTAAGACACGACGTTTTTGGACAGGAGAATGGAGTGCCCGCAGCTTGACCCACGGCCATAGAGCTCGCCAGGCACCTGGATTGTGGTCGGAAGCGCTCATGTTGGATTAGCAGAAAAGTGCTCATCAGCCAGTGGGACCATTTATTGACCCAAAACTTTCGGCGAGAGTCCAAAGATTCACCGAATCCCATTGAGGATTGTAAACAAACCCCTGGATTAGGAGCTGGCTAATCTTAAAACTTTGAACTCCACAACCAAGTTGCGATGAAAGAGATTGAAATTATGCAAGCCCAGCGGTCAGTGGACATCACAAGGTAATTCACAGATGGGTTTGGGGATAGACGTTGTGGCAAGACGTTTTGGTGCGTTTTCTTGGAGAGAAACTTATTTATTCGCGGGGAGACGAGCGGATTATGGGCAGGCCATGTTGATTGTCGTCACGTTAAACACTCTTGAGATGTGACGCCGCCTCTACCTGTAAACTTGCTTCCTCTTCAGACGGCACCAGCTCACCATTCGCCTCTGGTTTCTTTGCGCATCCACGAATTGAGAACGGGTTCATTTGTTTTAAAATGGACATGGCAACGCGAAATTCAACGTTCCTCAAATAGCACGTTGCCAGGGGAGTGCTAGCACTGCCCAACAGGCAGATCAGAGGCGCAAGGTAGCTCAGTGGGTCGCCCGGCATCGGGGGTCGTGTTTGAATGTAGCTTGCCATCGCATTGAAGGCAGAAATCCTCGCCAAGGCCCCAATCTCACCCTTCACCACTCTCTTGGCTGCTTCAACGGCAGTTCGTTTGACCCTGTCCATGGCTTTCTTGATTCGATCATCATCGTTGCTCATGGCACAATTCTCGCCCAACTCTTCCAGCTCTACAGGTAGATCATCTGCTTCACTGACCTGCACCTTGGAGGCCGGATCTAACATCGCCTCTAGCCGACCAACCACCAACTGGAGAGCTCTGAATACGAAATCAACAGTCTCAGTGTTCATCGGCTTAGCCTCCTGTCCAGCGGCCAACATCTCTTGGCAGTGCTCCTGAAGCATCAACTCGTCGACTCTTGCGTACTCCTCCTTGAGCACGTCCATCGGGTCTCTCATGCTCGGGTTCGACCTCTGCAGTCTCTTATAATTTTGGAACCATATATGGAGTCTGTTCAATGTGCTTACATAGGCTTTGGTTGGCGCGATAAAATTTTGAACCAACTTTCCAAACTTATCGAAATAAGACTGCTGTAGCTCGTCCAACTTTCCAGCTTTTGGCTCCACCTTCACCGACTCGATTGCCTCGTTCAGTCTTTGAGTCTCATGTTCTGGTAGCACAACTCCAAGCCCAAATAAACGCGGAGGCCCGACAAACTTGCGAGGGTGTTCCAAGTTGGTCTCTCTAAGCTCGGGACTCGTCGATTCGAGAACATGGCCAGACGTTTCGTGGTGACATTCAACCAGCAGGTCGACCGATTGTTGTCCATGAGCCAGCAGGAAGGCGAGCGCAATTAGTGTGCTGAACATGCTCCAATTTTTGGATTTGCGACAAGTTGATTTGGTGGCCGTCATCTTGGGGCACCAATCGATACTATGGGCTCCACTCAAGCCTCTAGATGCGACTGCCTATGCGACTATGGGGCGCTGGCAGCATCTCGCCACAGTTGGAGGTTTAAAAATATCCACCTGCCGACGGCTGGCGCGAACCAACCAAACGCGCAGTGCTGCAGATCGGCCACTGAGGCCTCCTCTGCTCCCATCTAAATATAACAGCTAGCTGGTCCAGCAAGTGGCCTCAAGCTGGAACTAATTGCGAAATTCTGGCGCTTTCTCATGGCCTAGAATAGTGAAATTTACCGCGATATCTCTAGGCAGCCTTGGATGAACTTGGCGAGATGAGAGCAGAGCGATAAGTTGGCTTTCAAGTGCAAATGCAAACGCCATCTACTTTGGCCGCGATGACGATCAACCTGATTGTAACTCATCATGGCTCCAATTTGTCATCGTGGTTGCCTTTGGTTTCAGTTAGGCTAATCTTCGCTAAGCCAAAGTTTGCTTGCGTAGACGCGCAAACAGAGCTACTGGTGGAGTTGTTTTCTCAATTTGGAGCGATACAAAAGTGAGTCAAGATTCGAACAGGAAGTAGAGGCGTGCGAATTTCGGTGTTTCTCTCGAACGAGCGGCGCCGGTTTCAGTTGGTTGATGGGCCAAACTGGCGGCTCATTTGGCATCGGGCAGCAGTGGAAGTGGCGCCGCTTGTTTGGACTAAAATTAAAGCCTCCTCGTCCGCCGAGGGTCGAGTGGCGCGTCGTTAGCAATTAGATTCATTAGACAGAGCGAGGGACATGCAATTGTTGAGCATCTCGAGCTGCCAACTTACGTGGAATTGTCGCTTCGTGAGCGCAAATCCTTGGCCCGAGTTCAATGGCTGTCCGTTTGGAGTTTTGGATTCAGGTTGAGTTTGCAGCTGCCGGTTGGGTTAGCCGCGAGCAGTTGGAATGGATTGTTGGGCCGCTCGGTGGCGCAGTGGGCAGCGGCGGCAGGTAAGACTTGAGGCGGTCGGAGCTGCCGAGCGGCGAGCTCTGTGCGCGCACAGATTTTGTCAGTGTGTGAGAACCCTGCTTCATTCTCACGCTTCCCTTCCGTTGGCGCCGGCGCCGTCGCTGCCCCAAACTCACCTTGGCTCGCCCGCCCCCTTCCCTTCCCCTCGCCCCCCCCCTCAACACTAGAGGCGCGCGAGGGGGAGGGCGGCACTCGGGGCGCCACTTGTTGCGCCCTCGGATGCGCAAACAAGCTCGTAAGTGTCCAAGTTAGCTGCTGGTGGGCTCGCCAGCTGGTGAGCGCCAATTGCCCATTCGAGTTGCTCGCAGTTGAACCTTCTCCTTTGGGCCACTCAGTTAGGTAGCATGTTTTGTGAGCCCCATTGGCCCTGCAAAGCCGCAAGTGTCAAGTGTGAGCCCTCTCTTTGCTCAGCTCGCACGCTCGAATAGAAAATCCTCCAACCAAAACTACAAGCAAAAGCCAACGGCTCAATCACTAACGTGGACGAAGATTAACCGGAAGCCAGATGAGCGAGTTAGCCGAAGCCAATCAGTGCACTCCATCCAGGTGGCTAAGTTGAAGCAGGTAAGTTGTTGTTTTTCGGGCGCAAATTTTGTGCGCGTTCTCCTTTCGTTTCGAGCGCAAATGCGGCTTGTTTCGTGCGAGGCTTGCTTGCAGCAAGCGGACATGAGCGCTTGTTTCGCAAGAGAGAGAGACAGCTGGACACAGCAGCTCGAATGGCTCACTTGTCAATCAATCTCGCAATCTTTGCTGAGTTTGCGAGCCCAATGGAAGGCGAGACAAAAACGTAAGCTTGAAGCGACGTCCAATGAGAGAAACAACAATGAGCCAACTCGAAGGGGATGAGATTGGAACAATGATTTGCAGCCACAAAGATTGGCGCAGTGTCTTTGGGGACGACAAGTGCGCCAGAGATGCCTTACCTAAAACGCGCTTCGAGCGAGCGGTCATCGTTTGCAATGATTCTGGTGCGTTTGTGTGTGTGTGAGCTCGCCCATTTCGGTGTGAATGTTTTCGAGCAGCAAGTGGCGCAGGAGGAGCCATTGCAAGCCAACGGTAGGCGTTTGGCCGTTTGATTGGTTGCATGAGCGAGGTGACAGGAGAGTGGTTTGCATGTTTCTGGTTCTTGGGAAATATTTAGATCGATGCAAATCAGGCTGCCTGTGAGCGCACTCGGTCAGGTGGGCGAGGCAAGAGGTTGGGGTGGCGCGTTCGTTTGTCATGCATGTCAAGCGAGCTAGTTGGCCAGTTTGCACGATGAAACCTTTGGGCTTGCATCTCCAGGTGAGAGAGAGAGAGAGAGAGAGAGACGGCAGGTACATTCCATGCCGCTTTGGAGTGGAACTGGCACCCTCTCGCGGCGCTCCAATTGGGCATAAATTATCGCGCGCTTCTTATTAGCGCGCTCGACTTATTTACTATATATAATTGCTTATTGTGCAATCCAACCAACCTAGAGCAGGCGCCAGCAAGCGAAGCTCCAGTTGGCGAGAGGAGTAACAGCAAAGTGGCCGACCGAGCAAGTGTAAATAAAAGTATGAGCTTGAGCTTGAGTTAACCAAAGGCGAGCGACATTCGGCTGGCAAAACTACCTCCGCCTGACTGATTGATGGGCTGCAAGAGCGGGCTTGATTTGAAGCTTGTCCAGGGCGAGATTTGGTTGGTTCAAGCTCGAGTTTGGCTGAGCCGAGTTTAGTTGGAGTTGCTTTTGTGGGGCAGGCAAGTTGGAGTGACTTTGGTGGGATACTTTGCGCAACTTGGCGCTAGTTAATCCAGCGCCTCGTTTAATCCAAGCTGGTGTGTTGATCTGTCAAGACGAGCGCCTAATGTCCTTTAAATGCTAATCAGTGTTAACTTTTCACCCACTTGTCGCGCGAATGAACCCGCCGCAAACGCGTTGCACCAAACCAAATCTCGCCCAAGAGCAGCAGCCGAGGATATTGCGCTGAAGCCGGCGGAATGGCAGCGGCAGCGGTTGCAGCACCAAGCGAGGAGGCGGCCGCCCCTGGAGGCGAGCGGCCCTCGCTCATTCCCGTATTGGCCGCCGCGCACGAGCGAGTTGTGGTTCCAGCGAGCGCACTTGGCGCCGCAAGCAGCGGCCTGGCGCCTGAGCGAGCAACGGGCGGCCTGAAACGGAGCCTATCTCTGCTGGCGCTCAGGTGCTCGCACAGGCCAACGGGCGAGCCGGGCCGCGTTGGCGGGGGCGCCGGCCGCCAGCTCGGTCGCCTAGCGCAACACTTGCTCGGCTTCAGGTCGCATAGGGGCGAGCGGCGACACAGGAGGCGCCGGCGCAACACGCTCCTTGGGCCCCCGGAAGAGGAGAGGAGGGAGAAGGAGGTGGCGCGAGGACGAGCTAGCTCAATGTTGTGTCTGAGCGAGTGGCATCGAGTTGAGCCTGAGCCGGGTTTGCTTGAAGCCAGCAACGAGCGACAGGTGCGGCTTGCGAGCGGCTCGATCAAAGCTAGAATTGAGGAGAGCGGCGAGCAAGCGAGGAGTTGCGAGCAAGGAGAGCTAAGCTCATCAAGCAGACGCAAGGGCAAGAGCGAAGAAGCGCAAGGCCAAAGGAAGAGGACGACGTCGTCACCAAACACGAAGACTAATTTGGCTGAGTTTAACAAGAATCATCAGATTGGAAGCGGCGCAAAGCTAACGAGCGAGCGAGATGGTTTAAAGGAGGAGAATGGAGACGAAGTTAGGAGGCAGCGCAAGTTTGCCAGCAAAACCTTTTGGCCGCTAAGGTAAGTTTTGCGGGCTTCACTCTGGGAGGATCCTTGTGCTTTGGGTGTGCAAAGGAGAGGAGAGGAGCAGCTCAGCTGGTCATCTTGCTCGCGAGCTAAGCTAACAAGCGAGATGAGAGCGACAACGACCATAATAACATAACATAACTCCTCGGCTCACGTTGCTCCAACTAACTAGCGGGCCAGTCGGTCTGAGTCGCAACCGGCCAGCAGGTTGCAATTTGTTTTAGCTGTTTGATAGGAAAATGGCATCATTTGTTAGGCAAGATTTCGTTTGCTCGCTAGTCGAGTTGAGCAGAGTTGAGCTGAGTCCGAGTCAAGTCAATAAAATTGAAGCCATCAAATAAATAATGTCGCCGCAGTTGTATGCACGGAATTGGTTGTGGCTGCGGTCGCATCTGCAGTTGTTGCTCTGGCTTCGGCCGCCTGCCACCTCTAACGACACTTTGTTTTCCTCTCTCTCTCCTCCTCTCGGCCATAAAAGGCGACCCCTTTTGCACGATCGATATCGTTTGGCCTGGCGAGAGAGGAGCAGAGGTGCGCCTGTGCAAGTGAACTCGTGCTCGCCAGCCACTGAGCTCGCCGCGCTTGAACCCGAAGATGGGTCGCTAATTTTCGCTTCCTGGTCGGCGCGCCAACAAAGATCGCCTGGAAGCTCGAGCGGGCTGCCGCGTTGACTGGCATGCTGGTCGTGGCGCTGGCAGTAGCTGGGATGGCCGGGCCAACAATGCCCAATGTGTGTGTGTGTAGCGCTGGGTGGAGGTGAGGAGAGCATCTGGCTGCTGAATTCGCGCCAGACTCCACCCTGGGCGCCCGTCTGCAGTGTTGCGCGCCCATGGAGTTAGCACGACCGCTGTCGTCGAGCTAGCCGACTCGTCTCTCTGCCGTCCGCAGCCGGCCGACAGGTAGCGACAACTCTCGGGCCGAGTTGGCAGATGCACGGCGCGCTGAGTGGCGAGAGTGATGTCGGCAGGAGCTCGCCCGCCCGCTCGAGCACGACTGCAGGCGGCGGCGGCGGCGGCCGCGCAACAGGCGGACGAGGCCCACATCTGGCCCAATGGGCGCCCGGCCGACCCGGCAATCCGATCAGACGGATTTTAATCGGCCGATCGATCAATCAGCTGCTCGCGCTCGCTCTCGCCCTCCATCGCTGGACGGCCGAGAGCCAGGAAGCGGCCGGCCGATCTTCCGAGAGCTGGCCGCTCTGGGAGGTTCGGGTCAGTCGTTTGCGGGCGTTATGTTGGCGCCCCTCACTGCGTTTGGCTCCCAGGCGAACACTTGTAAGCTTAGCTCCACTTTTATCCGCTAACCAAACTTGCGAGCAGAGAGCCAACAAACTTGGGCTTGCGAGCCAAAGTTCATTAGGCGCTCGTTGAAATAACAATCAAGCGGCGCTAAGTAGTTCACTGATCGGCGCTGCTTGCCAGGTGAGGCTCGTTTAGCTTGCAGTTTGGCTCCTTTGCCTTGCTCGCTCGTTCGAGTGGCGGCAGCAATGGGCAGCGATCGGAGGCGAGGCTGCCCTCCGCTCGCAAGATCAAACAGAGCCAAGCGGCTCCTCCTCGGCCGGCTCAACCCGCTGAGCCGCCGCCGCCGCCGCCGCTCGCTGCCCGCCCGGAAGCAAGTCCGCTAATTTATTGCCCATCGAGCGGTCGAGTTTCGTTTGCTCTCCCTCTCATGGTTCTGGTGCGCAAACAAGGCAACTGCATGGAGTTTGAGTTGTTCTGTCGGAGTCAAAGTCAGAGTTGGAGTTCGAGTTTGAGGGCGGCCATTGAGGCTGGAGCGATAATTCCGCATTGATGCCCGACTGGCGCCTGAGCCGACGGCTCGTCCGGCCGGCCGGCCGACAGGTGGAATGGCCAATTAAAGTGGACGGTCGCTGGGCGAAGGGTTGAGGCGGCGAGAGGCTCGCCTTGGGCTGAGGCAGTATGGAATTGGAGGCTCTCTCGCTGAGGCTGTCCAGCTTGCGCGCGTGCCTCGGCCGCTCGGGTGTCCTGGCCGAGCGCTCGCGCCCAACTCCTGGAGAAAAACTTGCGCTGATCTTATCAAATCCAATCCAAGCCTCCGCAGCTCCCCGCAGATGCGATCGGGTTGGTTTTGATTGACGCCCGATTTATCCATGCAGACGGGCGACTGCTGTTGGCTGTTGGCTGGCGGCGGCGGCGCCAGTAGCGAGGCTGGAAACGAGCAGCGAGCGCTCCACCCAACCCCACTCAGACCAATCAATCAAAGCCGCGCCGGCTCGGCCAGGTCGGTCGGCCTGGAAAACACTTTCGGCCGCTCGAGTGTCCTGGCGCGAATGTGTGTCACTGGCGCCCGGGGGAGGAATGAATGATGGGCCGGCCGGCCGGCCAGTTGGAGACTGGCTTGCCAACTCCGGGGCCAGTTTGGCCGCGCATCGGGCGGCAAGAATTGATTTGGCAGCGCAGTCTCGATTGGCCGAGCAGCCTGAATGGAGAGGAGTCGGCTTTGTCGAGGGGCGAGCCAGCCTCTGAGGCGGCCGCCACTTTGCTGCAGCCGTAGAGGCGGCAGCAGAAGCAGCAGCAGCAGCAACAACAGGCACCTGGCTGGCCGGGCTGCTCTCCTGAATTGGAACAACAATTGCCGCTTCCACAAAGGTTCAACTGATTCACTCTCATCCTCCAAAAGCGGCCCGCTTCAATTGGTCGCGCTCGCGAGCTTATTCGTCTGTTGTCGTGGCCGCTGTTGAGTTTGGAGCCAAGCTGAAAGTGTTGGGCGCGCGAATGGTGAAATATGGATCGGCTGGACAAATTGGATCCGCGGGCTCATCCCTGCGCCAAAGCGGCCGCTTAGAGGTTAGAGCTGGCGCCAGCTCAGCCTTTGCGCACGCAAAGCTCGCTCGCCGACCGCTCGGCTTGGCCGCCCTCGAGTGGCTCGAGGCTGCGGCGAGCCTTTGCACAGATTTAGCAGAGTTGACCACTTGACTCGAGCCGAGAGGAGAGATAAAAAGTTGCCTTCCCCATTGAGGCGAACGCTAAAGGTGCTCGCACTTTTTGGAGCCTTCTCCTTCAAGGCGCGGAGTTTTGAGCGTGAAAGTCCCATTCAAGGCGCCAGATGTGTCAAGTTAATTTTCGCTCTCGCTCGCTCGCTCGCCAGCAACAATCGGCCGCCATGAGGACGACAAAAAGGCTTGCTGACTGACTGAGCTCCTGAGAACGCGAAGGGCCAATCGGAGGGAGGGGAAGTCTGTGCTTGCGGCAGCCCTGCGTCGTCGCGTCCATTCAAATTTGGAGCCGGCTTTGATTGGACTGGATGGTTGCGCGGCGCTGACGCTGGAAGCGGCCGCCATCTCAGCCGCATTTAAATGGCCGTCTCGTGAGCGCAAACTCTTGCCTCCAGAAGTCGTGTTTGCCCGTCCGCCAAGCTCACCTCCCGAGGCCGCTTGCGTTTGATTGCGCACGCTGAAAATTTGCGCCATTGCAGCAAATGGGAGCAGGGGGCGAGCCTTGGGTGCAGTTCGAGCTCGAGTCACGAGCTGCTCGGCCATTGCGAAGGTGGCCATTGGAAGCGGGGCGAAGGAGGCGCACAAACTGGGCAGCTCTCGTCGGCCACACGATCGCCTTCCAATGATAACAAAATGGATAATAATAATTAATCCGCTCCGTTTGTAATGCGAGCGCTGCTACCAGGTGGGCGGCTTGAGCCCCGAGCAAACAAGCCGCAACTGCAAGCTCGAATGGGAACACAATCGGGCAGCCGATCGGCAGACTCGATATTGGCAACAAGATTTCGAAAGGCCGATAAGAAACGAGAAGTCGAGGTTTGCTCGTGGGCGCTCTGGTGCCTTGCTTAGGCGTTGAGCCGTTGGGCTGTTGGGCTGTTGTGCGGCTTCGACGAGGCGGCGCCAGCCTGCAACCTCCATCGACTTGCCAAATGGAGGCGAGGTAATTGAAAACAATCAACTGATACGAAACGAGTGACACTTGCCGCTCGCCCGGCCGCTAGCTTGCGGCGGAAACATGCATTTATTCAAGCCATGCCTCCTGTCAGCTGGCCCTCGGCTCAAGCCGCGCCGCCGAGCGAGCGAGCAAACAGGACCTCGGCCAGGCCCGCCGATCAGCTCGCCCACTCGAACGTTCGCCAACCCAAATACCTTCATCGCGAGCGCCCAAGTCTTTTGTCTTGCTCTCCTTGCAATGCCCTGCCAGCGGACGAGCAAGCCGGCGGCGGCGGCGGCGGCGGCCTGCTTTGCTCGGGGCTAACCGATGTGCCGGAAGCGACGGCTGGAGGCGAGCATCTCGCCCGCGGCCATCCCTCTGCTGAACTGTTGCGAGTCGGCCAAACTGCCGCCGCCGCCGCCGCCGCCTCCTCTCCGTCGGCCGCGCTCGCCCTCACCTCGGGGAGGCTCCAGGAGCGGAGGGCTCGCAAATATCCCTTCCGACGCTCGCTAGCCGAAAACAAAACCCCCGAGCAACGAGAAGCGCCGCCAATTCCGCCACTGCAACCTTTTGATGTGGAAAACATTTTAATTTAGCCCTTTATTCATCCCACTGACCATTTTCGGCATCTCACGAACGCTTGGCGAGGCTCAGGGCGCGCAAGCAAAACTTGCGCGCAAGTTTGAGTTAAATTGAAGCTCGTCTTGGTGGTCGGCCGGCTTCCATTTCAGCGGCAGCGGCAGCAGCAGCAGCAGCAGCAACAACAACAGCAAGTAGACAACGAGGAGATATTACATTGTTTTTGGTTGCCCTTTACATGGGCGAGCGAGACTCTCGAATTGCTGGCCAAACGATAGCTTGGTTGGCCAACGAAATATGGAAGCGCCCGTAATACTTTTCGTGAGCTCCACTTGAGATAATGATGATGATGATGATGCTGATGATAATAATGAGCAGCTTAATCATGAGGCTTCTCCAGCTCCTCAAGCTTCTCGGTCGCGAACTGCGACTAGCGACCAAAAGCTGGCCAGACCCGCGAGACTTCCACCAGACTGGCCACCAGGCCAACTGGAACACAACAACACGCTCCTCCCGATGCAAGGCTAATGAATATTCATCAAGCCGACGGCGCAAAACGAACCTCTAGCTCGCCGGCCAATCAATCGAAACGGACCCGCCCGAGCAACAAGAGCCTGTAGCTGTTGCAACCAGCCGGCTCGCCAGCTTGGGCGGCTGGAGGATTCCGGCTGGCTGGTATTGTTCGCCAATCCACAATGCACCCCACGGATGCTGTCCCTAGTGTTCATTGGCGCTCGTTGCGCCATCTCGCTTTTGCCATACTCAACCAACGTTCAATCCGACCCACCGCACCGTCCGTCCGCCAAATCAACGCCCGGCGCCGCCCCTCCTCTCCAACTGAAGAGAGATTGGAAGCGCGCTGAATGGCAAACGGGCGATTCGCGTTGAATTTGGACTTGGGATTAGCTAGAACACCAAGTCTCTGGCCACCGTGATGCTGGAGGCTCGAAGAGAAGCTCGAGTTGCGGGCCAATCGAGTGTGGTGGGTTCGGGCGCTTGCAGTAGCTTGAGGGTGGACAAGGAAAACGGCGGCGGCCCAGCGCTGGCCAAGCTCTGGTCGCGTCCTCCACCCAAGTGCTCAGCTTGAATCCGTCTTGGCCGCAACAAACTTCGCGCTCCCTTCGAAGCGCCGGCCTGCTCGTCCCTGACATCCCTATTATGTGCTCGCAAGGAGACAAATCAATTACTCGAACGCAAAACTTCCTTATGACTGAAAGTTTGGCGCCCAGCCAACCAATCAACCTCCTAAAGTAGCCACCTGACAAGTGACCACGAATTGTTGGCCCTGTTGGCGCTCGAAACTCGCCGGACGTGAGCTCGCACGAGAAGTTCACCGCTCCAACTTCACTCCGCTTGCCGACTAAAATGCACTCACCCCACAGTCTAGTGCCATTCGTCCATCAAGTGAACTCTTGAATGGACCCACGGGGCCTCAAAAGTTGGCCGCAGTTGAGGGTCCGCGGCGGGCCCGTCTCACTGCAACCCTGGCCACGAATTTGAGGCCAAACTGGTGGGCAATTATCGAGCCATTGCTGTCAGCGAAGCAAGTTTATGTCGTTGTTGTTGTTGTTGTTGTCGTCGTTATTGTTGCTTTGGCCATGGCCATTGCAGCTACGGTGGCCCCAGCTTTGCTTTCGCCAGCTGGCTCTTGCTTGTCCAACCGAGTTCAAGTCCATCCAACTTGGCGGCGACCACTTGTTGATTGTGTTGCGCGGTTAACCCGAGAGGTGGCGCCACTGGGCATCCTGCGCATGCGCTCCAGCAACAAAACAGCAGCGAACTTTTTTCGCTGCTGTTTTCCATGCCCAATTTCATGATATTTACTTCGATCTGCGCCCGCCCGTTTGGCTTCAATCCAATTCTCTCTCATCTTCTTGGGATCCATTTTATTGAATTGGCCTCAAGTTGTTATGTTTGCAACAGTAAAGCTCGTCGTGCACATGAATCTTTGCAAGTCAAATGTCTCAAGGTAGCGCTCAAGTATACAGCAAGGATGACCAAGTTTAAGAGTTACCTTCAGGCTAATTCGCAGAATCAGAGCAATCGAAGCGGCGCTGGTAACAGTGTGACTGGTTTCAAGAGAGACCAAACGGAGAAGCGGCGAGAGGAGAGGAGCGGCGGACAGGAGAGGCCGGCGCCTAGGGTGCAAATGCAGCAGCGCCGACAGTGCAGAGAATCCAGGTGGTGGCGTTCGTGTTGGAACGGCAACCAACTGGACAGCGGTCTCCTTTATAAGACTGTCAAGGCTCAACAGGAGCGCCGACTTGCGGGCTCACTGTTGGCCGGCGAGGAGAGCGGCCAGGTTGTGGCGCCAGTTTTCTGTGAACTTGTTGGCCAACGCGATGGTTGCATGTACGCGACGCCCCGTCCAAGCGCCCGCACTACGCTACCATCCGGCCGCTCGCCGCCCTCAGCCTCCTGCTCGCCCACCTCATCCTCCACTTCATCCACCTCCTCGGCTGGCCCCTCAAACTCGCCTTCCGGCGTCAGATTTGAGCCCCAACAACGAAAAAGCTCGCTGCCGGCCACCCAGCTCGAAGTGGGTGAGGAAAACCCCCTGAGTGACCCTCTTTACGCCTCCATCCTGGGCACCAGCAAGCAGTTGCAAGGTATCAGCGGTGTTAAAACAACAAGCCGCGAGTGTAAAACTAACTCGCAAAATAATGCCACGCCAACAAAGTCAAGGTCCTCCTGCCTATCGATTGTTGAAAATAGTCACTATGCTGAAATTAGCCACGCACCTGCGAGTTCTGAGAGCGATTCATTTGCAAATGGTAAACAGGAGAAGGAGCGAACGAGAGAGACAACGAATTTTTACAGCAATCAACAACCACTGCCAGCGTCGGAAGAATCTGACGCTGCTTCAATCCAACTGAGGAGCTTGGTCGAGAGTTGCTTGGAAGTTCATCGTGCAACCCAAAATAGCAGTTTATTGCCGCTCGAACATCAAACCTATGAGAATGAGAAGAGCGGCAGCATCCACGAGCATGCAGACAAAACCGTGGCCATGCAAGGCGAATCGGCCGATCAGCAAATGTGAGTAATCTAATCCGAGCCAAGTTCACCTGGCGCATCCGGATAGCAAGCCAAGAACAATCGCAATCAATCTATTGGCGCTGAGTGGTTTGGCGGGCAAGGGCAGCGTTGCGCCAATTAGCATTTCGTAACCCACTTCCTTCCTCCTCTCCTCTCCTCTTCGGGCTCTCGTTTGTCGGCCTTCAATTCTTTTGTTGCTGCGGCCTGTTTGGCTGGAAGCAAACAGGAAATTACCACATTCTTTCCGTTTATCGCCCTTTCCTCACTCCTCGGCTGAGCCCTTCCGATCGGTGTAAGTTGAGCCGGCTAGCTAGCTAGCCAGACGACCTGCCAACTTCCAGCCATTGCTCATGCAACATCAACACAATGTAACCCATCAAGTTGGGCCATTTTCACTGGCGTGTCTATAAGATCATGGCGGTGTAACACAATCATGCAATCATCTCTCCACCAAAACCCTCTTCTTCTTCTCCTTCCCCTCTTCTAAGTGCTGCGAGCGAAGCAACCATCCAAGCTCGGCAAGGCCAGGAGGTTGAGCCGTGAAGAATTGGGCATTGATTGAAGTCTGAGATCGAGCTGGACAAATGGCAGCTAGTTTTAGATGCATCGTGAAAACTGCAGTTAAAGCTCAGCGACGAGCAACTATTTGCATCAAAGAGAGTCAAAATATTGAGCCGACGTTCGGGTTTGCGGTTTATTAGTCGGCCATTAGAGCTGCACAATACACATTCTAGTTGCGCAACTAAGAGGCTTTGGAATGGAATTCGAGCCCAAACTAAGGGCGACTATCTTTTTCAACCAAACCAAAAACTGTTGTTAGCTGATCGGGACACTCGAATGGCGATGGACCCTCCAAGCTAACTCAATGGCGCTCAAATTGCTGTAAGCTGGCGCGGAATTCTGAAGCAGCCTGAGGTTGGATGTAAATCCTTCTTCAGCGGCCTTTTCATTCAATTCGAATGGCCCGACCAATGGCAAGTTCAAGCCCCAAGAATGCCAGTCATGTTGACGAATAAGGCTGCCAGCAGCTAGGCCTAACAAGCCCGACGACTGGCCTTCTTGGCTCGCTTGTTTGTCGGCTGCTAGTTAAATGAGACCACAAAACAAGAGACCAGATTGTTCCACTCAATTGAGCCTCTCGAAGCTCCAAACCAACCGGCTCAGGCTAAGGCAAAACTGACTCCTACTTGCCCTGAGCCCAGGTGGAGCAGCTTGGCGAGACAAAGTCAAGTCCAGCTCTTCAAGCCTCTTTGATTGCCCCTTGTTGGTTAGGGGCAGTGGCGCTGGCGGCGGCTGCAATGGCAACCAGCTGATGGTTGAACTTTGCCTCTCATGTCTCATTAGCGGAGCACTTTTATCATCAAACAATCGCTCCTCTCTAGCGGCTTCCCCCAGATTGTCCATTCCTAACCTTGAGCGCTTTCTGAGGGCCAAATTGCGTAACTTTGCTCGATTGCAGCGAGCTATCTAGCTTCCTGGATTTCGAGCAAAACTGGCTGACCATCAATCAAGCCGACCTGGCGCGCACTTGTTGCGACAAACACGCTCACAACACAGGCGCCCTAATTGCATGGCGCCGCGTATCAGGTTAAATCGGCTTAAATGTTGCGAGAGGAGGCTTGCCACTGGGAGCTGGGGGCAAATTCTTCAATTCAATATAGCGAATGGCACGAGAAAGCGACCATCTGGTGGTGGAATGGGCGACAAACGGGCAGCTGTATTTCAGATGGACAAAAGATGGCCCAGCTCTATCTGTTCTTGCTGTTGAATTGAGGGTTGAGAGGAAATTGAAATGAAAGTGAAATTGAAATGATTGATTGGCAAATACATTTTCTCACACAGACACAGACACAGACACATATACAGGCATACTAAATGGCCGCCTGCTTACCAAACTTTAAGTTGAACCCGGTTAAGCAAAACCATTCAAATCACCATCCAGCTTTAATATTATTGTTGAGGTTACCCTCTACCTATTGCTCATATGTTATTCTAACTCACTAAAAGATGATAGTGTTCGTCCCCTTGGACGGCTGAATTTTGCCGCTTTTGGGTCAGCGCAGAGCAAATTTGGAGGGAGCATCTCAGTGAGCCCCGTGAGCTAGTTTAGTAGAGATTAGCTGCAGGGAACAGGTGCATTTTATCTGCGTCGCTGCCAACTGTTTCACTTGCGATTTCCTGGCTAAGAGTGGCCAGGCAAGCGAGACAAAGGAAAGAGGGAGAGAGATAGAGCAACAATAGTGTTTCTTTAATTGACTTGGCTTCTCAATGCGGTCCGAAAACGAGCCTACCAACTGGCTCAGCTGGTTGGATTCTCGGTAAGAGAGAAGCAAGCCGGCGGAGATTTGATGGCTGGGGACGTTTTGTTGGTCGGAAGGGCAAAGTAGGGCAGGGTAGCAGTGGGAAGAGCACGAGCTTCAGATTGAATCGGTCGACGACAACACCGGCCGGCGAACGCGAAGATAAAACTGCCATTGCTAGAGCGAAGCGTGGCTGGTCAGGCAGAGTAGTCTTGCGTGCAACGGATGCGCCCGGGGAGAAACTACCTGGCGCCACTTTTACGGTGGGCGCCGGCCAGTGTTTGAGCTAGAGCAGTGGCAACGGCTGAGAGCCGGCCAACAAATGGCGCTGCCAACTGCAACTGGGCCACATTAGCAGAAGTGCCACTTGCTAATTAGTGCTGCTCGCTGGAGCACTTGTTGCCAGCTGGCATCTGTTGGCCAGTAGCTTTACTTGGCCCATCAGGTTTGCGTTGCTTTGCCGCAGAGGCGTCAGGAGGAGAGCTGCACCAGGCTGAACGCACTTGCTTATAGTGGAGGCCAACCGACTCCCACTTGTCTCGCTGAAATTAGAAGCGGTCAGGTAAGAGGCTTCGCCGGCAAGATGCAAATATCCTCCTTGGAGCCGCTCAGAGGGAATGCAATCCAAGTGTTTCGCTTACCATGCGATTGATTTGTCATTGTGGCGGCGGCAGCTTGAAAAGATGCGCCGGCGGCAGGTTGGCGTGCAACCCAAATTTGGCCAGATGCGCCGTCATCTCAGCAAAGACAATGTTCTCTCGTAGCCTTAGCTCGATTAGAATCGCGTGAAGGAAGCCAATTAGGCCATTGGAGGGTCTACGCTCTCAAACTCGTCTACCATTGATACTTGTGGGATTGGTGTTGGCGAGAGTGGCGCCATCCTTAGATCAGATCGGCAAAAAGAGGCCCCAAGATCCCCTATACGAAATCTCGGCCAACATTGACAGCTAACATGACGACATTCATCCTCTAACCTCCTACTTACCTACCATCAATCCAAAATCTGTATAATCACATTACTGTTGCCCTTCGCGCTCAATGGCCACACACAAACACCGGCGCCACTTGGAACACCATTAAAACTTTCGAACGACCCGCCAACTAACTGACCAACTCACTGACCGGCCGACCACCCGCAATTGGACGACGAGCAGGAAGCTTTTACAGTTCAATGGTGAAACTACTTGCCGTTCCGACAGTAAAATGGCGGCCAAGCAGGAGCAGGTGAGCGGGCGCGACGCAAACGAGCCGGATGATGGCAGCGAGAAAAACAAGTGGCGGAACAATGACATGACTGGCGCTGAAAAGGTTTGCCCGACGCTAGAAACAGGTGGCCAGTTGATAGACAAGCGGCACTTGGGCGGCAACGAGCTGGACACAAGGAGCAGCAAAGCAAAGTCTATCGGCAATCGGCAGCCGAGTTCTAGTTCCGAGAATAGATACGTTCATGCTGACAATGACGAAGTGAAGCGAGACGAGGAACAATCCGCGCCAGGTGAGCTGCAAGACGAAGCGCCGGCTGCGGCTACAAGTGACACTAGCACTAAGGCGGCCGCTAATTTGGCCACCAGCGGTGCAGCCACGCCCTCCGAAAGTTCAGGATTAAGCTGTAAGCAATTGAATGGTAACTTGCCCGTCGAGAGGTGGTCGGTGGCGTCGCTTGTGGCCGATTGTGGCCAAACGATGCACCAACAGAGTCAAGCACTTTTAGAAAGCAACGAGATCGTCGTTGAATCGCGCCAATTGCTCAACGAAAAGGACAGTCCCATTCGAGTTAAAGAAGTCGATCCGTCAACACTTATTACGGCCACCACCACAACCGATAGCAATGTGTTGGGGGTTAAGAGAGACTTTTTAAGGGTAGAAACAATGAAGAAATCGTTTGAAGTTGACGATCAAGCCCAAGACTTCGCAGCAGCCAAGTATTTAGGCAGACAAAAATTCACTGACAAAACGGGCAACCGGAACCAGTTGATTGAGGCCGCAAAGAGGAACGACTTGGTCAAGTATTTTGTCAGCTACAAAGGTAAGTTGTTGTGTGGCTGAGAAAGAGAGACGAGAGAGAGAGAGAGAGAATTCGTCTTGTTGTTTGGTCCCCTCTACGATGGTCGATGGGTTTTACGAGCTAGATGTGTGGCGGTTTGAGCAACAATTCGCCCGCGGGATCGCCGAGCAAATCTCGTCTTGCATCAGCCTAGAACGATGACGAGCAGCAAGAGCTGGTAGTGATATGATTTGTAGACGGTCATGAGATTAGATTGCAGGTTTATGAGAAACGAGTTCATTTAAAAGCAGCAACGACTGGCGCCATGGAATAATTAAGCCCTAGTGGCTGCACAGTGAATCCATGGAGTTGCCATAATTAGCAAAATAGAGTTTGAGGAGATCAAGGTTGCGTCGTTGGTTTGAGAGGGCGGCTGCTAGTTGGTGGAGCTTAACTTTGCTCGGTCAAGTTAGGTTGGGCCTAGCCGAGTGGAGTCAGGTGAAAATATTAAACACTCGCCGCCTTGCTTTGGCCATCATGCATCAATCTTGCAACGGCCCATTCTGGTAGCTTTTGCCATCAGGCGGAAGATGAAACGCGCTCGCCGTTCGCGCAACCAAGGGGGCGCGCCGCGCACAGCCTGTGGCTCCTTGGAGCCCCCGAGCAAGATGAATCTTGAATTATGTAGACTTCCATGATTGAAATTGCCGGCGTTGTATCGGCATTCGAAAAGGCCTACCGTCGGAATGCAAAACGGAGGCAGTTTACTCAACTCGATTGATGCAAATCACCAGCGCCGATGAAAATTGGCCGTGAGCCTGTGAGGTTGCCCGCCTTTGGCGCCATTGTTCGAGCGCTCGTTTGTCTCGGCTGGTTGCAAGATTTCACTTTGTGGCCCATTTAACCTTAGACGGCTGGCCGCAAGCCACAACTTGGATATTCTTACCTCATGGACGAGGAGGAGGAGGCCCTCTAGCCCATGGATGGAGATTTTCCAGACGAGATACTCGCCGGCGCCAAGGTATCGGTGGCGCCAGCGCTGCACCCTCGCCAAGAGGGGGCTCTCATTGGAGCTGGCCCAGTTAATTGTAGCCCACAGAGGATGGAGATGCAAATGATGCCGGCAGGTTGATAGGCCGGCCTCTCTCCCTCTGTTGCTCAAGGAGAGCCCGGCAAGAGGGAGGCGCAGGCAAAGGAACGCCGCCAATCTGGCGCCTCAACCTGCACATGATGAACAGTTCGCGCGCTAGAGATCATCAGACGTTTAATAATCGAATTATATTGTGTTGTACGGACAAGTGGCCGGCGGGCCAGAGCCAAGATGGATCAAAGGCAACAACGGCGCAAAAACAACCAACTGCGTCCAGATGGACCAGCAGATTGTGCCACGCCCGCTGGCGCCAACGCCGGTGCACTGGCGCCTCTCACGGGCGTGGTCATACCAGCTCGAGGCAACACGGAGCCCGGAACCGCTCGTACCTCAACCAACCTGTTGCCCTTACATTCGCTGCCCATAAGGTTCCCCCCAATTGGCCGTCTTTTGCGACTTCATCAAGTGTCCGAACCAAATCGTACACAACCTCTAGAGAACCATCGAACTAGATGGTTCGACCGGTGTGAGCTCTTCCGTGGGCTCCATTGGTGGTCCCATTGCGGCATCCATGAGAGCGCTCCAAGTGAGTGAGGGCCAGGTGAATCAAAATTGAATTAAGTCCGCCCCACCGCCATGGTGGTAACAACAACATCAGCCACAATGTTGGCCACCGGAGTGGGCAAGCAAGATAGAAACTCGACTGGAATCTGGTTAGAAAATCTGGTCCGCACAATGCATTCTAGCCTGAGCAGCTTGCGACCGACAGCGAGCAGTCACAACACGTCTGCCAGTTGGCTTATCGTCATGCTAGCCGGCTGGCGAGCCTAGCTTATGAGGCAAGCAAGCGGACTGTAAGCGGTAAAATGCCTTCCAAACGTAGCCAATGCGCCAGCTTTTCCTACCTTACGATTAGAATGGCCATTCGAGCCTCATAATCGGCGTCCGACAAGTGGAGGAATTGGTGGCCGAGCCGAGAAGGCAACAATTACATCTTTAGTTACGCCGAGTCCTCTCTGCTCTGGAGCTCTTGTGCCAGTGTAACGAGATCAGCATCTCGTTGCAGTACGCTAACCTGCATTGTGCCTTATGCCTATGCGGCGAACAAGCTCGGGCAGCGCGCCACTTATATGGCGTCCGATCACGAAGTTGCGCAGGCAGAGCGCGCGTCGACCTGTGCTGCTGCACTGCCTCTTCGTCCGCCGTCCAGCCTCAGCCAGCGCTCTAATTGAGTGTCCACAGAGCATCCAGGTAGACAATTTGCGGGCGTTGAGTCGAACCGGATGCACTAATCGCCGCCGGCCTGGCCAAAACGACCGCGCATTGAGCTGTCGGAAGCTAGATTTGCTCAACACTCGCGCTCTCCTCTCTTTCTTTCTTTATCTCTCTCCACCTCCACTTCCACCTGCATCTTCAGCTGGCCAAGCGGGCGGTTCGCCTTTTGAAGATGGACCGGCGGTTCTGTGAGGGAAGCGCCCTCATGGGAGCGCCAGTGCCCACATGAGCCTGTGGCGCCACCTTCAAGGTCGTTGGTCTGCTTGCATCCAAAGTTCGAAAATCGTTTTTCACGGTTCGATTTGGAGTTTGCTTGATTTCCAATGCCAAACTCGCCCACACGATTCCTTGTCTCAGCTCCACGGGCGCAATCCTCAGCCAACTGGGAGCGCTCACTTCTCTTTCCAGGCCAAAATCTCTTGCTGCTTTGCTCTTAGCGATCGTCTCCTTTTCTAACTGCTCCTTTGAGGGTCAGCAATTTGGATCAATCAATTAAGTGATGGATTTGAATCTTGAATCTCAAACTTAGCCAGTTTCAATGGAGCAGACAGTTCCTAATTCAGGCAGCCGACTTTTGCCCGTCCATTGAGAAAAACTACGAGACTATCACGACGAGGGGAGATGGAATGAGAGAGAGAGAGAGAGCGAGGCAGAATGTTTACTTATCTTTTTTGGGGATTTCAAAATCGCTCATCTCGTTGCTTCAGCTCACCTGCCAATACGGCAAATATTTGCGCGCGCGCGCCACATACAAACTCGCGTGCTCTTATCATGATCAATTAGTCGCCCAACAAACAATCTGACCGGACGAGCACCATTTATCAATGGATGGCGCCCGTTTAGCGTTGCAAATTGTTGCCAAAAGATCCCCCGTTGGTATTGGTGGCCCTCGGTGAGATTGCATCTGGTGGCCGCTTTTAGAGCAATGGAAAGTTTAATTAGAAAACGCTAGTGCCTTGAATGCCAATTCGCTCGCTCTCCCTCTCTCTCTCTTTCTTTCGAGTGGATCTAGTTGGCAAAGCTGAGGTTCAAGTTAGTCGGTTTCACTGGCTTACAGGTGGGAGAGCAAAACTTTTCAATTAATGCACCAGCTTTAGGCTCAAGCACAAGGCAAGAAGATAGAATGACCGTTATGCTACAACCGCAAGTTGTTTGCCAACTAAAAACGATCAGCAACTTGAATGAAATCGGTCAGAGTTTTGGAGCAACAAGGTGAAGGTTAGAGAGTAGAGATGGTATCAGGTCGAGTTTTGGATAAGCGAATGCAGTTGCGGTGGGCAATCGCAAGCCGTTGCATCATGCTGCCGGCGCCTCCCAGCGAGCTGTAGGCCAAGCTCCTCTTGACGGCAACACCCGAGCACTAGGCCGCCGGTGGCTACGGGGCCAACTCTAGGCTCTCCCGACTATCAATTCGCCTCACAACAACAACAACAACAATGAATCTGCATCACATAAATTGAACCAAACATCCTGGCTCGGCCTCACAGGCTGCAACCAGATTCGAGCTCTCAATTGTTACAAAGTCGGCTAAACTAGAGACTTATTACATGTAATGCTGTGTGTTTATTCGCCCCCGAATGTCGTTTAGAGTGACTCAAATTAAGCGAGTGAAGGCGTGAGAAAGGCTAGTTTCGCATCAAGTCCATTAATTGGCATCAATATCCTGGATTAGCTCTGCTTGCCTGGAAATGCCCACAACTTGGCCCCCATCGTTGAGCTGGTCATTTTGGTTTGTCGACTCGGAACTTGTATGACGGCCGAACAAAGCCGGCTCTCACTCACTTTGCGCAACTCAAGCCGGGCTAAAAGTCAAGAGGCGCATTCCAGGCGAAGGGAGGGGGGTTGGTCTCGCGTCATTTGAGGGCCATCCATCCAGTGCTGGCGCCACCACCAGCACTTATTGCGTCCTCTTGTATTGGCTTGACGGCCAAGCCGGAGCTGGCCAGTTAGTCGAGTTTCATTGGTCCAGGTACAAATTGCATTGGGCAAAAATGCAACTGCTCCACCAGCTGGCGCCAATCTGGGTGGAACATGAGCGATAAATCCAACAAATACGTCTGCCTCCCCCAGTGCCATCCAACAAGTGCCAGTTTGTGTTCCGCCGCATGTCCGAACTTCAAGTTGCCCAGGAGAAAGTGAGGCTGCCACGAATTCGGCCAACTGACTGACTGGCTGGCCAACAAACAGTCGCTCGGCCAAACGCACTGACGGCCAACTGACTGACAATGGGAATCATTATCACTGGCTTCTTTCAAAAACAAACACACGAACTCGGCTACTTCCTGTTGCGGCGAAACCTCAGGCGGCCAACTAACGAGTGTTTGCGTTCCTCCGACGCTGCGGGTCTCACCTGACTGCGAGCGAGCCTCCAGTTTGGCTTCTCTCTCTCTCTCTCTCTCTCCTTCCCCCTTGAATTTCCTTTCTCACGCACTTGCCTCTGGCTGGCCGGCCGCTGGATGCGTGCGTTGGTCTCGAATTTGCGCTGAGAGCCAAGCAGTGATCCTACAATCCCCCGGCCAGGTTGGCGTCCGCTCGCCCAGTATAATATCGCACATGAAGCAATGATATCGGCGAGTCTGCATCACGATTTAACCTGGATTTTGGCGCACGCATTATGTTGGTTTCCGAGACACTTGACGCAGCAAAGCGACTTGGATGCGTTCAAAGTATTGCACAGTCCCTTTGGTAGTTGGCCCGGCTTGAATTAGCATATTTGAGCTTAAACTCTCCTCTTCTGTTATCTTCACGAAAGATAACCGAATCCTTCACTGCTAAATCCTGAGACAAAACGAAGAAACCGAGCGCAAAAATTTCCACTTCCACTTCCACATCGACACTTCGATGGAAGCCAAGTAGCCTAAGTTGCAGTCCGGAGAGCCATCTTCACACGATTTAAATTCGCGCCAGCTTGGGGGAGCCGAGGCTGGTAAACGTCGGTTTCTCACACGAATTAACCGAAAGAAGTCCCATTCTCCCTTGCGCTCTCACAGTCCCTGGTCATCGGCTAGCGGCAGCGGCGGTGGCGGCGGCCCTGGAAGCCAGTAGCTAATTGTCGTCGCTTAAAAGAGACTATCGTGTCCTAATCGTCTGCTCCCTCTTGCTCTCCCGCCGTCGCCCTCTGGTAACACTTGATTTGTTTACGACTCGCGGGCACTCTGAGAGCCGATGACCACGGTTGCAAGTGATGTGCCACAACAGCAACAGCAACAACAACAACGACGACGACGACAACAACAAAGCCGCTTTTCTGCTCTCATTTTTGGACAAAATAAGTCGTAAAGTTGCGAAATTCTCTCACACTCTAGACACTTGTGCTCGGATTGAGATAAGCCAAGAGGCGAGCAAAACTTTTGCTCCCCCAATGGATGGGCTAAGCGAGGAGGAGGATGGAGGTGGTAATTTTTTTTGTACCAGCGAGTGCCCGTAAATTCTCCGCATGTTGCTCAACTCTAACTAGAAAACTAGTCGAGTTTGTTTAGTCATGGGAGAGGTTCTTTGAGCCTTTTAGACCATTTATAAAGGCTCAAGCTCGTCTAGTTGAGTTGGCGTTAAGGGATTGACATAATCGGAGATGCTCACAGTTGAGCTGCCTAGTTTTGCAGACTTGCTGGCCGAGAGATGGCGCTGCTATCCCGCTCAATTTTGCCACGCATGCGCACGCTAGCTTGAGGCAAACGAATTTTAGCGAACTACTATTGTTCTCGTTCCCTTCGTTTGGCTAGATCTGTCCATTTTCGAGAATGTCTAGCCATTTCTGTCTGTTACCTCGACGAAAAACACTGGATCAAAGTACAAATGATTGCCCTAAAATAGCCAAAAAATGGCCTCTGATACAGAGAGCACCGTGGCCAAGGAGCAAGCCAGTTTAAATGAACAGTTATGGAAAAAGAAGAGAGTTAAGAGAAGGCCTCTTGATAGATCGCTTGATGGAGCAATGCACGTTTATAATGCCATAAAACTAACCAACTATTACACAAATCTTCTCCTGAAACAACATCAACTTGAAATTGATGGTCTCTCGACAATACCAGGCGCAAATTGGAGAACCAAGCAGCTAGTTCAGCAAGTTCCCTATCAAGACATCAAGTTGTTAGCAACAAGCAAAAGTTTAGCTAAAGCTTCTGTGGACGATAACGATGATAGTCAGTCGAATTTGAGTCAAAATATCGAGGAAATTTCTTTTATAAGAGAGCAGAGAAAGTTGGCCTCTCAATTCAAAGCATCGTTGTACTACCTGAATCCAGTGCAGACAAAACCCTCCAATAGTTGGCTTCGTGGTTCTTCCTCGAACTCAAACCAAGCTGGCGGCGAATCAATTGCCAGCAACAAGCAAGAGGTCACCCATTGTTGCTTTAAGGTGAGTTTTTTGACCTCCATCCAGGGAATTAGTAACATCCTGTGCAGCAGGAATCTGCGAAGTTAAACTTACTACTGACCCAACTTAACGTCCCACTGTCGGCGGCTGGTTCTTGTTTACTAACATCTCCCCACGACCTTCCTCGATCTCTCTCGAAAACGAATAATACTCAGTGCAAGTTACCGATCGAGTCCGACACAACTTGCGTTCGGGTTGACAACTTGCAATTCGATGCCGAACAATCAACCGAAACAGGCCAAGAGTCTCACAGAAACTTGAGTGGTCGCAAGAAATCGGCTATCAGCGCAATATTTAACGCCGACAACCAGGTAAACAGTAACCCGCAAACAAACGAGGAGGCCGGCCAGGAAAGGAAGCAAGCGCAACAGGCAGGCTCCTCATCAGATGAGGGCTTAGGCACCGGATCCTCAGCCAATTCTAGCGCCAAGTCATCAACTGCCGGTAGTCATTGCGATGATCGCGAAACGCCGCCACATGTTGTTGTCGAACAACGGTCTACGCCAACAAGTAACACTAGCTCAACCTCAAACTCGCCATCAAACTCTAGCACCTCAACTCTTCAGCCAGCGCATTGTTCAAACTCTTGTGATAACATACATAAGCTTTCATTAGATTCGCTCAACTCGAGTAATAATCTCAAAAACACTAGCAACTCACCAAGCTTCAACAACAAATCGAAAAAGCATCAGCGCAAACGATCAACAACTTTAAGCGGCGATGAGACTGTCGATCGAGCAACGAACTCAAGTGACGAGCAGCAACACGAGAGTGGCAAATCAAGTAAAAAAAGTCGCGCTCTTACCTGGTCTGCCTCTTTGAGCTCTTTCGGGGCCTCGTTCAAGTTTGGTAGCAGCAACAATGATTCGAGAGAGCGAAATAGTTCTACCAAGATCAAAACTGATGACTCTGTCAAGGTTAACAAGACCATCTTATTCCATACAGATTGTTTCAGTTGCTCAACTTGCAACGAGTTACTGGTGGATTTGCGTGCTCTCATATATGTGAACGAATTGCAACATAAGCTTGGCGTTAAAACTAGCCCGTCCGAAACAGTGCCTCATCTTCAGAGCTCGCAACTGGAGTATGTTAACTTACCAAATGAACACGAAAATTCGGAGCATCAAGTATCCGAAGAAGACCTCACACTGAAGCGACAGAAGATCAGTTTATACTGTCATAGACATTTCGTCGAACTTTTCAAGCCACGTTGCCAGCAATGCGACTGTCTCATCCTGGACGAAGAGTGCACAGAGGCTGAAGGTAAGCTACCATTCCGAAGAAATTATTCCAAACTGAACTCTTTCATCGCCTGAAACTAGGCACGATTTCTAGATTTCGATCGATGCCGCCGGTTAGAGGAACAAGCTGATTGATTAGTCGCGGCATCAAAAAAAGGCATGAGGGCAGAGCTTAGATTCGCCCGGTGGTGCTTCTTTCCGGCCCGAATGGGGCGGCCGGTATCGGCCGGTAAAGGTTTATCTCAAGGCAAATCTTGACCAGGCGTTATAACTGGCGCCGAAGATCGCGCGAGATCCGAGATGAGAGGGTTTTTTGTTTACAACCTCAATTAAATAAGCAACTTTCGACTTTTCTCCGGGCAACTCTCAAAATTGTGTGACTCAGGCTGGCCAGTCTGAGTTACCTGTTGATTGGCTTTCATGCTCGCCCGGACTCGCCTTGGTACTTTTAGAGAATGAATCGTAAACTTCGTTTCCATTCATATCTAGTGTTATTCTTGTTTCTCTCCTAAGTCAGGCAGAGGTAATTCTCTTCACTGTGTAAAGTGAAAGCCGAGGCAGGTTAGCCCTATTTCTTTTAGACCTGTCTCGGTTCGTCTGCTCTATGCTTGTTTGGCGTAGACTCAAAGCCTGGTAAAAGGAGCATAGCTAATTGAAGCGGAGAGTAGCTACGGCGGCGGCGACGACGATCATGCTTTTCCTCAAATCAACGATGGTAAACTTGTCGACTAGCTGCCAGCACAACACGACGATTCCAACCCCCCTACCTTCTTAGCCCACTAGCCGGCGGTCTTTGCATTTGAATTATATTACACACGAAGCGTAACTCCCAAAGGGCCTTCCATCCGCCATGTTACTCCCTCGCTCAAAGAAAGGGGCTGATCAATCTAGTCAGCTAGACTCATTGCACAGCTTAGAGAATTGAATCCATCCAGTCATTCATTCATTTGCCAAGGTAATTCAATTCGAATTGATCAAATTTTACCCATCTTCAACTCGGAAAGCCAAACCTCTAGCTTTCCGCTGCCTCACTCTTGCCCAGTTTCCAAACGAAACGGAACGCTCCCTCTTGGCTGTCGCGCCATCAGGCTTGAGGGAGCGATGGGAAAAGCTTTGAGATGTAGCCTGTCGATTCCTTATGTTGTTTGCCCGCCATCATCTTTTCCTTTCTCTCTCCCTCGCTTGCTCGCTCTCCCCTCCTTGGCCTCGCGTTCCTGGATGCGTCTCGCTCCTTCTACCCACTCTGGCTCGATTCGCTTAAATTCAATTTCAGACTTGATCTAATTTATCCCGTTCATCGGTCAACAGCAACAAATGCCAGCAGGAGTTGAGGCAAATTCGCTCGCTGATTGTAAGCCGTTCCTTTTGCATGCTGAAGTCAGTGAATAGGGAGCCAATGCGACAGAGCTAGCAGGCGAACGAAGATAGCTGGTGGCTGCAACAACTGTTGAATTGTAGGCAAACCAATGGTAGGCTAGAGGCTGCTTCCAGTGCAATCCTTGTTGTGGCTGAAGCTGCAATTGTTGTAACCAAGCAAAGGAAGAATTGGGACGATTCTAAGCCTATTGTGCTCGAGCGATAATATCTCCTCACTGTGGTGAGGAGACATTGAAGCTTTCGGAATTGTCAGGTGAATTGAGCAACCAAGGAGGGTAAAACCGGAACAACGTTGGCCTGTCCATCACCTGAGCGAGCAAGATGAAAAAAGACCCTCTAGTTGGATCAACCTGTTGAGGTTGACCTGTCGATCATCCAAAATTTCATACATTTGATTCGAGCGAACGATCACCTGCCCTGTTCTAGGTGTTTCTATTGTTACTCAGGCATGTGGAATCCAGGATTGATCGTACAGATTTACGGTGTCAGCCTCTCTCATATTGCTTTTTCGCCTTTACTCCCATCGAATTCGGATGGGTCCAATTAGAGTGTCAACCTTACCACCTTTCTAGCGCGACAAACATGCAAACAGGGGGTTGGCAGGTATGGTCCAGCTAGTTGACTTTGTTCAGTCTAAGCGGCATCCCTCTACGCCATAGTTTGTCCTAAACGACCTGTCTTAAATTCAAGCTCAGCGCTGCAGTTGTCTGAACTTGCGGGTACACAAATTTTTCATTATTAACATCAACTTGTACCTGGCCTGCACCCTATTGTTCGACACTGTCAACGTATCTAGTGCTTGCCAACTGGCTACGTATGCACTAGACTTGCTCTTTACTAGACTGTGTTACTCTCTTGGCAGTCAAATTCTAGCTGCAAGCCTCAAGTTGACCCCTCAAGTCAAGCCTCTGGTGGCTCCATAAACTTGAATATGAGCAATAGCGAAGGGCTTCAATATCACCGACTAGCTGCCACACTTTTGGCAAGATCTCGGAGCACCAAAGCGGCTAATTCAAGTCCTTGTAGTGCAGTGTAGTGGTAAATTATACTCGTTTCTAGTGGACCAGCGCTATTTCCGTACATCCCGATCCAGGCGCGCCAAGCGAGTAAATCACGACTCCAAGACAACACTTGTTAGCCGGCAGCACTGAGTAGCTTGATTTTGGACACCGGCTAGCTGGCCGACCCTTGGAAGTGGCCAAACGACCTCGGCTTCGAGCAAGCCCCACAGGCTGAATAGTGGAATAGGGTGCATTTACATCTCATGCTATCATCATTATCATTATCATAATGATCAATTATTATTTTAGTGGCGCAACAGCGACGACTTTCTTGCGAGCAAGCAAGCAAGTGAACGAGCATGGTCTGAACAACATGATGGCGGCGTTTGGGATGGTGATTGTTAACAAGCGGCCGCTGTTAAAAACTCTTATCGAAGTTCCACCAACAACCAAAACGCTTTGAGGTAAACAGGCCGACCGCCAAGCCCATCCAACCTGAGCTCATTTTCTGGTGGCTAAGTTGAAAATCTAATATTTGAACTTCATTCCAGGATGGTCCGCTCGGGCTTACCCAGTCGGCGCGAACTGCAGGCCTACACTTGTTGTCGCTGCTGTTATCAATTTTTCTTTCTGGAAACTATCGTGATCTTAAGCAATGTAATATTCTATCTCGCACGAACACTACAACCATTCCTACTGCTCGGGATTGACCGACCAATCCTCTTGTTTCTTTCTCACCGTAATTTTGTAACTTTTGCTTATCAAAGCAACGTCTAATAATGGCAACAACCACGAACACACGCAATCTGGCCAAGGGAACAACTTCACTTCCTATCCATCGCAAATCTAACAATCCAAAACCTGTATCCTAATTATCGAAAATCTCTCTCATAAAACCGAAATTCTGCCTACCCAGGTAAAGTCTGGCACATCAAACACTTCTGCTGCACTCAATGCAAAGTGCCGCTCGGCGGCCAACAGTATATCATTGTTGACCAATCGCAGGCGAGCTCAAATCGGATTCAATCGCAACATCATGATAAGCAGCATCATTCTAGCAACAAAAACGATGCGCTGGGGGATGGCAAATGTGTGGCCCAGAACTCACCGTACTGTTTGAAATGCTTTGATATGATCTTTGGTGAAACATGCGAGGAGTGCGGGAAATTGATCACCTGTGATTTGGGTGCCATAAACCACGAGCAGCGCTGCTGGCATGCATCAGCGACCTGTTTCAAGTGTCACCGATGCAATAAATCACTACTCGGCAGCCCCTTCTTGCCTAGTCCGGATGGCCGCATCTATTGCTCTATAAGATGCTCCGAGATCGTTGCAGATTCAACCAATCAAACAGGTAGAGCAGGAAAACTCAGTGTGGCCAATTATTGTGACCCTCGTGCTCCGCATGGTGCTTTGCAATATCAGTTGACTTTAGCTGCGGACAAGGGCACACAAGGCGAAAGTCAGGCGATGGTGGAAAGTTTGCATAGACAACTAGATCAAGCTCAAGAGCAACCAGTTGGTCTGCTGAGACACAAAGCATTGATTGATTATTTGCTTGCGAATGCGCGCACTGATGATACATCCCACCAATTGCTCAATTATCTGTACAATCAATGCACCCAGCACCTAAACAATTTCAACGGTAACTCGGCTGAGCATAATGAAAAGGCGACCATCATGAATGGGGACGAGAGAAGGCTAATGAGTGAGATGAGAAACATTTTAGGACAAATTGAGCGAGATAGAAGAGGATCTGGTATCAGTCGAGCAGACAAAAGGCTGCCCGATGGTAGCGTAGACAATCAGCTTTCCGTTAGAAGAAACAAACTCAATCCGTTCCTAATTGATTCCTTTGGTGCAACTGTGGCATCTGACAAGCAAGCAGAGGCCACCGCTCTGAACGTGGATGCTGGTGGTCGGGGTAGTTCAAGTGTCCGCCAAACTCAACAGCCTATGCTGATGATGAGTAACTTGATGGATGAGACTGGAGAGGGCCGAATTCACCAGCAATCAACAGGAAACGACCAAACGCAAGCTAACTACATTAATCTCAATCGGATCTTGAACAGGCCCACAGGAGTGAATCAAAAGGAGCAGCAACGACGAGAACAACAACAGCAACCCGTAGACAGCGTAGATAATGGATCACAAATACAAAGTTCGAATCACTCGACCCCGACGAGCTTAGCTAATCTTGACCCAATAGCAAAGAATCCGGCCACAAAGCAACAAGATCAGCAACGGTTCGAGTTTAAGGCCTCACAGTGCTCTCCAGTTGCCTCACTTTTGAGCAACGAGGGCACCATAAGCGATCAAAGTGCAACTTCGAGCGGAGTCAGTACAGCTCCGCCTGTCAGTAGCACCAATGGCTCGCTGAAAAGTCATAGTCCGCTCTCGTCTACCTCATCACACTCGTCAGTCTCATCCTCATCCTCCCTAACTCGTAGTGGCTCAATTCAAACAGGTGAATCTCGACAGCCCGTAACTACATTACATAATGGCCGAGCCCAAGGCTCACCGCGCCACATAAACTCTATCGCTGCCACCCTAGAGCGGAGGAGACGGGTCCAACCGATAACCGAACTTTCGGTGATTGATTTGTTGTCTGCTGCAGATGATCAACTGCAGAACCGACAACGACAACAGGATGGCTTCGACCGACTCGTTAGCCATTTTGAGGAACAGCGCAATTTGCAGCAGAAGCCACCTCAGTGCGCTGGTAACAAAAATCAGGAATCATTTTTCTTCGAACTTGCTCAACGGTTGCCAAAAGCAGCAGCAGTACCTTCAATCAGACTTCGCGATGTCGCAGTTGCTGATACAGGCCGGCTGTCAGCAAGCTCCAGCTTTCAAGTTCAGCCTATTCCGCTCGACACAAACGGATTGCCAACAGTTGATAGTGAAACTGTTGGGCGCACAATTCATGGACCTAAAAATGTCACCGACCATTACTCCAAGGTGAACAAAGGCGCCAAAGTGAACACTGGCTCTAACCAGGTATCTCTAGCCAGGGGTTCCGAGCAACAGGTGGCCAACGAGAATCAAAGCGTAAGGAAGAACTTCTTTGCTATTACATCGCCTCTACTTGGTTGCAAAACGGATGCTCAGGCGGACAATGAGAATGGCGCCAGCACATGTGCAACGAACGAGGCTCCATTCTTAAATCGCGAATATCATGCTGAGGTATCAACAATGCGACCAACATCCTCGTTGTCGGTACTAACTCCAACAAACAGTCATCAACAACGCGTAGATCCAATCAGCTTCCTTCATACTTCATACAGTACAAGTTCATTGAATCAGCCCAACAACTTGTTGTCGCTACATAATGGAGCACAGCGATTAAAGGAGAATGAGAATGATCATTCATCGGTGGTGCAAGCAGCAAACTCTACGCAAAAGCCGATCTCGAAGCCGGCAAAGTCTGTATCATTTGACCCAACCGTCAAGGATCCACCCTCCTCAGTGTCAGGCTCCATGACTCTCGGTCGATCTTCTACGCTCAAATCTGCACTGAAATCGTCAGCTTGTTGGAATCAAGGCAATCAAGATCAGCAATTTTTGGTTGGATTCTCGAGTGCTACAATGCCGACCTCTCTGTCTAATCAGCTGAAATCTAGCTCACAAGCTGCATATAGCGCCTACTATGATGAACAAGGTCGCCGCGTTAGATTGTCTTCACTCATAAACCAGCGGCAGCCTTCTGGACAGAACATACCCATCGAGATACTGATGAACCCAGAATTAGATGGACAGCAGCCACCAACAACAGGTAAATCCCTTATTTCCGGTGCCCTCTCAAAACTAAACCTAAGTAGCCAGTCGAGTCGTGGTGGTCGGCGCGAGGAACGTAAGATGCGTCAACAACAGAACTCTCTTCTGATAGAAACACAACCAATGGCGAATCTCATACATCAGCAGTTGTTCGCGAATTCGGTCGATGGGCAGATCGTTCAACCACAGCAACAGTTGGTTCCATCAACTAGTGGACTTCAACCACTGCCTGAGATGCAAGCAGAGCGTAGGCGCCGGCGCCGATCGCAAAGATCTTACTCACGACGAAGATCGCGCTCATCATCGTCTAGACAGCATCACCGGGCTCGTCGATTAATGTCACATCGGGCGTCATCATCGCGCTACTGTGCTGATGACGATTGTTACGATTCAGACGTCTGTTCGCACTGCTCAACTTGTTCATCCACATCCTCTTGCGATTCCGATTCATCTCTATCCTCAGAAGGCTCGTACTCAAGCCGAACATCCTATTCCACCTATTCGAGCGACTCCGATGATTCATATACCTCAAACTCGCGAAGTTCCTCCCGCTCCTCATCACCCTGCTCCTCCTACTCAGGATCGTCGCGCTCCTCATCACCCAGTCCCTCCGAGAGTTCCCACTCAAATCGCCAGTCGCATGGAACTGAGTCTCAGAATCAATTTAGCCACAGTTCTCGCAGTGGATCAACTAAAACACGCCGCCGCCAACGAAGCCGCGGCTCTAGCTCAAGCTCCTCGAGCAGACAGCGACGTCATAGGCGCGGTTCGCGAGGAAGCGGCAGGCGCCGTTCAAGTGGTCAGCATGAATCCCGCCGCTCCAGTAGGTCATCGAGTGGTCGATCGTCGAGCTCAAGAGCGAGTAGGCGGAAGGGCAGCAGCGGTAGGTATAACAAGCGAGCTAATAGGCGTACGCATGCTCATGGGAGTCATGGTAATAATTGTGGCCACCAGCAGACTCGACGAAGCAACAGACAACAGCATGAGAGAACTCAGCGCTACGCTCATGAATCCTCAAGGTCAGTCGCCCACCTGCAACCGGCACCAGTTGCACCACTTCGGCCAGGCCTTAACCTTCCCGCAACAAATCTAAACTTTTATAATCAAGCGCTTCCTCCTCCTCACCGACCCGCAATCAATGGGGATCCTAACGTCCCTAATCGAGCTAAATCGCCGTCAACTGTCTCAACAGATTCCAAGTCCGCGCAAAACAATGAAAACTGTCGTATAATATAAGTCAAAAAGATAAACTGACTCAACACAACGGCCAACCTATTGAATGCAATCAGGTAGCGGATCGTTTCAGAATCAGAACGCTAGCCATACAAATTGTTTTTGTTACTTTGTTATAAAAGAACGGATTTGAATTCCGAGCAACAAATAAATCACTGCCTCTCAATAAAATTTAAGGTTGAGTTCAGAACTAAGACTAGGCTATCTGTACCTCGATGGAAAGGCTTTTCTTATTGCGAAACCTTTCTCTGTTCCTGAACAACATTGATCCACGAAGTCCAACTGTTTGTCACCAAAACGCGCACCATCCGATATAACATTGGCTGAGATTTTCGTTTGAAGTAGCTTGTTTAACAAGTAAATCAATTTGATTTGGAACATCAAAGGTAACGTTCGGATCAAAGTCTCGCCCTGTCAGCTTGTCACGTACTCGATTGACCACAACCAGAGCTTTAGAATTCATTGTCTCTGGTGGATGTTGCTCATCGCCGCCAATATAATTGTTGTTGTTCTGGACATGCACTGAAGGGGGACTGGGATGATCAGAGTGGTGGTTCGTAGGCTGGTGTTCATTACCATCTAGCTGGCTCTTGCCAGAAGTGTGCGTCGCTGCAGCGCTTTGATTGCATCCGTTTGCAACTGCGTCAGCGTTTCTCTGAGCTTCGTAAGCTTGCTGCTGGTCTAACTGAGCTTGCGTAGCCATTAGGTTGGTTACATCGTGACTTGCTAAATTTGAATCCGGCCTATTTAAATTAGAAGTTGCCTGTTTTGTTTTTGTCCTTAACTTGGCCTTACCGTCGACAAGTCTCCAATCAAGTAGGGGATCATAGATGAAAGCCTCTAGCACAGCCATCAGACTGTCCTTGTTCTTTCTTAAAACATGCATAACTTTCTCACAAGTTGTTCTATACGTGCCCTCGATACCTGTTACCTCCATTGCGTTTATAAGCATTCGTGTTAGTCGGAATGGGATCTTTTCGGGAAATTTCTCTCTTGTCATGGCGACTTCAAAACAATCACCGAAGTCTATGTGCAATATCTTGCCACTCAATCGATCCAGCATTAAGTTTGATGGATGCCGGTCGCCAAGGCCAAGAACATATCCCACCATAGACATGGTTGCCAACGATCTTGTGTAATTAGTCCTTCTTTCAAACCAAACTTCACTATTTGGCGACTTGAGCCAAAGAAGGCGAGCCAGATCGTCTCCCTGTGTTATGTTCAATGCATGCTCGAAGACCTCAACCCTTTGCATTAGAGTTAGATGATCATAATCTGGTGTCATTCGTAACATGAGCCTATGTTCAATGTTCAACACAACCTTCCGTCTCTCGCGATAGTCCTTAATCAGGGTGTGCAGTGTATCACAATGAGGGACCCAACCAATCAAGCCACTATTGGTTGAGAGCGGGATAACGGCGTAGCGCTGTATAGTTAAATTTCTACCACTTGTCTCAGGTTCATGAACAAGCAGAGTGTTGACCAGACCAAAGAGTTGCATGACTCTTTCATCTTGACGCAAATCCTCGTGCCCTTTTAGTAGAAACATATAATCTTTACCATCACTGCCTCTAATGCACAACTTTCTCGGCCTCTGCTTGCTGGTGATGACCTGCAGATTAGACTTTACTCGATCGATCTTGATGATTGGCTTATGGGGCACATAACTGCCTGGCACTGCTAGCTCCAAGTCATGACAGACCTCCAATTTGGGGGAGACGTATTTCAATTCGAGTGATGTCAACAGAGGTAGTTGTTTTGCAATTCTTCTAAAAACCATATAATACAAATCCCATGCCTGAGTGAGATCTTTTGTGTTCCCTGTTTTCTGAAAGGTTTTGCACCAATCATGTGCCTGTTGCAAATCTCGACCGTACATCTGTTGAAAGGACATTTCTTTGAGACTTTGGGCTCCTCTGGCTACCATCGCATGTAATGGCTCCAATACCGCGAACATTCCATGCACACTTTTCTCGCCGAAGTACAATCTCGACGCTTCTTCCAAACCTCCATGCCAAAGCTCGTGCCATAGAATCGCAACTCTGATGAGTTCCTCGCTGACCAACATGGCTTGAGCCACGAGATTACTGCTATGTTCTTTCATACTGTTCATCATCTTGGTGGCGGTCGTTCGTCGAATGGCTACGGTAGATTTGGAGGCTACTGTAAGGGGGTAGATCAGCGCTTGTGGGTGATGTTTTCCTATGTCGATTAACAACTCCTGAAGCAGACAATTTACATTAAGCCTGGGAGTATCGATTCTTGCGATCAGTTGGGGTATAACCTGGAGCCAAGTTTCTATGGGAACTGTCTTCATGCCTACTGCAAAAGCCTCACTCACTTCGTTGTCATTAGCATTGTCGAACCATAGCGTTAGAAGACGTAAGGTATCTTGGAGTGAGTTTCCGTTCGATAGGGCGATAGAACGGAAGAAACTCCTGATCGCTGGTATGGTGTAGTGACGAACATTATGAAAAAGAACTGCCTCGTAGCTCATATAGGCGAGTGCATGCCATGCTTTGTACCAGCCTTTGTCGTACTCTGTAGCTTTGGCATAATGCTCATAAATGGCTGGAATAGAATGTTCATTGACCTCTTGGAGACTCTCTTGCCATTGACCTAGTTTGAGGTAACATCTCGATAGTAGGGTGTTGAGATCTGGTTTTTGAGAATGTTGTAACTCATCAGTGTTTGATTGATTCGTTGAGTTCGGAGTTCTCGAGCAGCCATTGAGATTCAAGCCGGCTGGTGTTGTCGCGATCATTTGTGTTGGTGTAGATGAGTGGGCATTAGGTGAAAACCCGTTAAATCTTGATGTCGATGAAACCTCGGCGAGATTAGGCATATTTGGGCTGAAGGATAAATAACTTAATCTTGGGAGACCTCTTTCAACGAATTGTTGCAGTTTGTTGAAAGCCTCAGTCCTCTCCCCACTGCGCCACAGGTGCTTCAAGTAAGCAAAAGTGACTTGTGGGTGCTCCATTGGGATTTCGTCTTTGTTTTTGGGATCACAATTTAGTAGCATTGTGAGAACGCTATTGGATTGCCGGAGTCTACATTTACTGTCGTTAGATTGGCATATGCTCGCAAACTTGATCCACCCTCTCATATCTTCTTGCGGAGTAATGACTAATGATCGTAGGGTGAGTATCTTTTGCCAGTTCTCAACTATGCGCTGGCAACCCTGTAAGCGCTTCCACCACTTGTCCTTGATGAAGGAGCGCCGGCTTTCCATAGTTTTGTATTGAATAACTTCCTCCAACTCTGACAGCATCATCACTTGTACCATGGCACCATAAGCCCTGTTTTTGCCCTCGTCGGCCATCGCGGTTAGATCAGTATCTATCGAACTTCGTGCCTGATCGATAAGCTCATGAGCAAGGTCAAAGTTATTTCTATGGACCTCAAGGACAGCCTGGTAACAGGCTGATTCAACTGTATTCTCCCTTATACATTTCGTAAACCGCTCCATGCCATCCCATCTACGCAAGGACCATGCAGCTGTAGCTGCGGCGCGAGCAACTTCCTGTTGGTCCCTCTTTGAAAACTTGGGCCAATATTCAGTAGCTAACTTGTAAAGGCTCTCCCATTCGCCTACATGCTCATAACATCTTAGAAGACCTTTTAGAGAGTCTGTGTCATCTAGTTTCTGCTCACTCTTCAGCTTGTATTCCCTCAGAGCATTGTCCCAATCGTGTAACTTTTCGTACCATCGTTCTTTGTTATTGAGATCGTAGCCGTTATTCTCAGCATATTTGAGTACGCCAGCAGCGGCCTCTGGATGCTGGAGCTTCTTATTGATACTAAGCAGATCTTCTAAAACCAGAGTTGATTTAGCTCCTTCAGCAGAGGCCTTGAATTCTTCTTCTTTGTAATGTAAAGCTTTCGCAAATGCGCGACATGCTTGGGCTCTTTTTGCTAAAAGTTGTGGTGGTATAGGTAATGGACCTTTATCAGAGTGCTCCATGAACTCTGTCAGATTCAAGAGAGCTTGAGTAACTTCAGGGACATCCGGCGCATTCAGAGCTGCTTCAATGCTGGTTATTAAGTCTCTCTGCTGCTCTTCATTTAATTCCGACCAACAGCATAGAAAAGCGGCATTGAATAACTCCCTTGAAAGAGGCTCATGAGATTGAGCGAGAGGGTTACATGATCGTAGAGCCAGTGAAGGTGACTCTTTAAGTAGATCTAATTCCAATATCTTTAACCAACTCAACCAATCCTCTCTTGTCGCACACTTTCGGATACTCCAGGCCCTTTGCAGGTCGCTAGCTTGAAATTTCTTGTTGGCCCCAAATTCAGACGCTTGGATGGGTGCTATCATGTTTGGTACAGGTTTCCTACTATATCCCTTCTTATGGAACATGAGATTTTCGTCCGAGTCGTAATTATACTGTGATCCTTTTGATATCTTGAATTCTATGATTTCATATCTGGTGTGGGTGATTTTGTGCTTTTTCATGACTTTCTGGACGATTGGTATGAATATCTTGTATGTTGAACCCAACTGATGGGCGACAGCACATAGAGTGTCCACGGCTACGGTGACTAGTTGAGGCTCGTTATCCAAGACTCGAACAAGAGGATGGATCAATTTGGCTGCATACTCGGTGAGATCGAGACTCTCAGACAGAATATGGATAGTTTCTAAAGCGGTTCTCCTGACGACAAGGGGTTTCTCAGTTGAACTGAAGCATTCAACAATTGATGGTAATATTAAGTAGAGACAATCATCAAGACTGTTTCCGAAATGTTGTAATGCTCTCAATAGTCGTTCTGTGACCATACACTTGGGAGACTTATCACTTTGGAATACTTTTAGTGCATGAGGTATCAACCTTGGCAAATAGACTCGGAACTCACCTTCCGGTGCAACCACGATCTGCTCCACCAGATTAATGAGGGTAATTTGTAAAGCTGGCATAGGATTTGGAGCAGACCAGGACTCTTTGATGAGTTCAAATATGACATCTAGGTAGTTGCGTATGTTTTGCTTGACAATTGAAACCAGATTGCCGAGCTGCTGGAAAAAGAACTCACAATACTTCGACTCCGCATGCCTAATGACGTTGATGAATGTAGGAAGGACATGTTGAATGTAAGGTACACATCTTACTCCAAGACGCATGAATATAAAAGTTACAGCCTGTACGGCTACTGTATAATAGTTATTCAATGATTTATCACGCATTATCTTGATTAACGACGATAGGGCTATGGCAGGATAGAAATCGTCATACTGATTGCTGACCAGTAGCTCGCTTGCACTTATTTCATGAAGTTGTAGGCCGGATCCATCATCTGATATGCTGGACAGAAGCTCGTTGGGTTGACCAACCTGTCCTAGGTTAACCTGATGTCGATAGGGATCTATTGCTCCGAGCAAACCTAGTGCCCGTATGGCCTTCTTTCTCACATACGGAGCCTGCTCTTTCTTTACCAAGTCTAGTAGAATATCGAGAAGCTTAGGGTACTTCCAGTAAGGCTCGATAACATAACCGGTGTTTTCGATCAACTGGCCAAGAGTCCAGAGGGCCATATCGCGCTCAACCTCTGAGCTTGGCTCTTCAATGGTTCTTAGTAATAATACCAGGAGCTTATCAGAATGTGGTATTAGATCTTGGCCACTGACCTTTGCTTGTAGGCCCACAGCCTCTAAAACGCTCTTAGTTGCGTTAGGTGCGTTGGCAGGGTCTTGCAATTGATCCAAGAACTCATTGATGACAGGTTCCGTGTAAGCTCGCATAAGAATAGGAGCGTGGGCGAATAGTTGTCCCAACATCTTAGCAGCCTGCTCTTTGTTTCTCGGTAGGCCTGAGTATTTTAATTCATTGAGATAATTCAGCAGAATTTTTCTCAACGATGGCAATATGAAGCCAGGATTTAAGCTACTTAATCTGCCGATCAAGCATACGGCGAGTTCGCGTATTTCAAACGTCTCCTCGTTCAAGCAGAAAAATAAGCAGTTCAAGTTGGCAACTTGAGCTAGATAGTGGTCGAATTTGGGAGATAAAGATTCTAAGACTGCTTTTCTGACGTCCTTGTCTGTGTCAGTAACCGCGGTGACTAGCAATTTTTGTATCACATCTTGGATTGTATCCACCAGAGCTGGGTTATGTTTGTTTTGGTTGCGGATGATGGCGGGCAGTAATATCTGGCAGCAAGTTTTAACGGATTCAAGCCTGATATCTCGTATCTCACTAGTTAAGTAATGCTCTGAACAGTAGGTTGCAAACTGCATGGTGAACATGCTATGGAAATCGAATTTTGCCAGAATCTTGAGTGCGAGAGTGATGTTGTTCAGGTTCTCTTGTTGATATTCTAAAGAATCAATAATTTGCTTGCTACTACTGCTGGGGGACATGGGGCTGTTTGTTGGTAGGGTCTGGCTGTCAGGCAAGCCTGGATTCTTGAAAGGTCTCTGCATCAGTACTATGGAGAGCATATGTAATAGATGATTGTGGATTTCTCTCCTCAGCTGGGGTATTTGAATAGAGACTTCGAGAAAAGCTGATGCCAACGCTGGACTTAAGCCACTTAGTGTCATCTGATCAAGAAAGTCTTGCTGCCTGATTTCTGGCTCAATGATGGGACCTAGGGCTTGAGCGATCAGACTAATACATTCAAAAACACACGGCTCGGTCACTGCTGCCTGAGAACCAGGGCCTCGAACTTTCTTCTGATCTTTCGGGGGTAGACAATTTCGAATTGCTTCCATGATGCGCGGCACATACGGTTTCAGATTGTCACCGACACCTGTGGCGAGTCTTCCGATGGCAATAAAAAACTTGGATCGATCTCTACCAGATCTAAGACCATTAAGCAAGTAGTCCACCGTCTCCGCAAGATGTTTTTCGACAAAATAGTCAGGATTGAAGGCAGCCATGCGCGGAATAAGAATTAGCAAGATGTTTATAATATAAGTGTTCTTGGACGATTTTTGCCTCATGATGATATCACAAATGTAAGTAAATTTCTCATTCAGTAGTTGACGACAGGTGGGACTCTCATGCACGGTCAATGTTGTGGGCACATTAAAATTTTGAGGCAAGTTAGAGCTGTTAGCTTGATTTGTGGCACCTGATAGGTGATTATTATTTTGACTTATTGAAGTGTCGCAAACTGCGAATAATTCGTTTAAAACCATCAATGAGCCATGAATTCTATCGTCTCGTCTTGCGCGATCCTTCTGTGAGAGAGATTGGTGATGTGAGTTTATGCTCGGCGAATCGGTGGATATTTCAAAATTTTTAATTGCCTCCTGGTAACAATGCTCATACCATTTTGGATTCTGATTTTCTTCTGTCTCACGGCTAGCCAAAACAAATAACGCTGATCTCAGAGCATCAACTCCACATTCCCTAACAATGGGTTTCTGGTCGCAAATGGCGTTGAAGACACAATCAAAGAACTGACTCATGTGAGGGACGAAATAGGCCGGTGCGAATTTCGCCAATTCACGCAATCTCAAGGCGCCACAGTGTTTTTTGTCAGAATGCCGGTCGATTTGCTCGGTTCTAAGCCATTCAACCGCTTTGCCAACCTCAAAGTCCATGAATTTTGTTGTCAGCGATCCAGAAACCTCAGCAATCTTGCCGATGGTGTAAGCCTCAAGTTCCATGAGGCTGACATCGCTAGCTACCGGCAAATCTCGTATTATGTTGGCAAATTTGGTGCATTGCGTTATCCTATCACCAACGTCTAAGTTTATGAGCGTTATCATAGCTAGCAGGCCTCCTTTTTTAGCATTGGTCTCTGAATTCGCCCTGAATAGTTTGACAATCTGATGGTTGATTTCCTCGATGAAAGTCTTGACAAACTCCATCGGTTTGCCCTGGACCTCATTGATGACATAATATTGCAGTTGTTGAGTAGCCTTGTTTCGTTCCTCATCACATTTACTCTTGAGATTGTTGACAATAGTCTTAAACACTGATTTAGACATTTTGAGGGCTTGTTTGGGGGTGAACGGCTAGTAGGAGAGTCTCCCATTGATAAACCATAAATTTTTCAATTGGGAGTTATCGGACCGGCGGCTATCGGGTACTATTTTCATGGGCCAGCACCCCACGCACACTATTTATTTCTGTGACGGTGTTGAGAGTACCACTAAACATTAGCGGCTAGCTAGCACACGAGTTTGGCTGCCAAACTCTGACCGAGTCACTGGGCACAGATATGTACAGTTCGATTCAAATAAAAGTTGTCTCGAATAAAGAGTGAAAAGAGCATTCGCGTTTCCGAAGTTCGCTGTCCGAACCATTGAGTGCCTCCAGATGAAGATAATCACTAAAAAGCACCTGTGAATCGCAACCTCCATAACGCTATTGTGAATATCCTTAACAATTAACTCCAGAAATAAAGTTGTGGTGGCAGTCAATTCGATGCCAGATCCAGAAATGGTACGAGCTTGATCCTATTAGATGGAAAATTACAACTAGCATCGAGAACCAACAGGTTAGAGACACCGGTAATGCAATCGGAGTTATGATATCATCATAGTTTGGTACACCACCTCCTTTGCAAGATCCTTTGATGCGATTCGAACATGCCAAGTACCCGCATACAGACAATCCAGAATGGCCAGGCCATCATCAACAAGCCCCCGCCGCCGAACAAGCCCCCGCCTCCTCCACCACCACCTCCGCCTCCGCCCAAGTCAATCCGTCTATCACCACCTCCACCTCCACCACCACCACCACCACCACCACCACCGCCGCGTAACTCAAGCCAAACTCTTAACCAGCCAATCATTTCACCTAACCAAATCTGTACTGGCCAACCGACAACTACTACCCTAACTGGTAATATACTTAACAATGGTTCCTCGTTAAGTTCCATCAATTCTGTCGGCCGATGTGCTCATCAACAATCATTGACTTCAAATTCCATGAGCCAGGGCCAGAGAAATTTTTCGAAACATGCTGACACCTGCAGTTCAAGATCGAGCATATCAAGTCATAGTTCCCTCCAACATCATCACCATGTTGGAAACTATAGCACCCTGAACAATAGCTCAAATGTTGTTGGATATCCGAGCCCATGTGGTCGCCAAGCAAACCTCAGTTGCATCTGTCCAAACTCAGCACTTCAATACAACCATCCAAACTCTAGTAGCTTAAGTGATAATGGTAGCTGCAATCTCAACTACAACCAGGAAAGTCGTGGCTTCACTCAGATTCCTTGTAATAGTTGTTGCTCTATGCACACTACCCATCACATGCATAATGCGCCTGTTAAGTGTCAAGCCTCGAGTATGGTCAACCAAACGGTCAATCCTAGATTGACTGCTAATGTTACCAGTACACCTGTTGTAAATCGAAACACTTTATTCTATAACACTGAAAGTGTAAATAATGACTCCGCAGTGAGTTGCTGCAATGGAGACACAAGGAACAATTTCCCGGAAACACTCTTACATCACCATCACCATGCCGCACACGGCATAGATGTACCTGTCAACACAAATATCGCACCCTTGCAGCCAGCAGATCAGATTCACTCTTTTTCATTCCATAGATACAACGTTCCGCAGCCAAGTGCAACCCCTTCAGCTCCCAACTCACTAGGTGACCAAAACCAAAGAACTTTACCACATCATTGTAACTACGCGCATAGGGCGCCTGAATGCAATCATCATCGCCCGCCAATATGTTGCAGTCATCATATTCAAACCGTAGCCCAGCAGCAAGTCATTCATGATTGCGGCAACTGTTCTCATTCGCACAACGAACTCATTCACCATAAATGCAATTCGACTCTCCCACTTGCTGAGAACCATCATATTCACTATGCTCAAGAATCAACTGTTAACCAATATCAAGACTCTTCAAATAACGATTCTTTGCTATCAACAGCGCATACCCATAACTTGAGCAACAGTAGCACAACCACCCATACCAGCAATGTAGCTGTAAAACATCAGCCACAATTCCATCAACCCATGGTGTCTCGAGCTGGCCGAAGCAACTCTTCACAACAATACGAACAGTATGGCCAATCTAGTGCCGCGAGCACATCCTCAGCGACTGCAAGTTTATCTAGCTATCACATGCCCTCGGGATTTGACGATCTTGTCCCTCTATATCCATCTAACAAGATTCACCAACCTCTACCACCACCCCCAATGTTGAAGTCAAGGTCTACATCACCATCACAGACGGTAGTCAACACTCACAATACCCTTCCCGTTATAGCAACTACATTTTTAAACTCAGTCTCACACCAACCACCCCATGAAGCTCCCACATTACCTCCGTTACCCCCGAAGCCGATATCTCCAAATGCTTCTTCGTGTTCTACTCAAATTACTACCGTTAGGACTTCACCAAGCTTGCAAAATCAGCCCATCACTAGAGTAACTTCTCAAGCTGGAGTACAACATCCCCTACCGGATAGCGACGTGCCACCACCCTTACCTCCGTTGAACCCTGGATCTAGAACTCAACCCCTGATTGATTCACTGGTTACAAAATTTCAAAACATCACTGACGCCTCCCAAAGTCAAATAACCGATCTTCTCAATCTAAACTTGGACCGAAATGCAATGCTATCTGAGGCAGAACGTAAGACTCAAGCTCTGACCAAGCAGGTCGAGCTCGAGCTAGAGCAACAGATCAACTCCAGCGAACCACATGGTATATGTCCGAAATGTGGCATCAGGGTCATGTCAGCTCAGGAAGCTTGCAAGGCAATGAATCAGATCTACCATGCTAATTGTTTCGTATGTTGCGAATGCAATAGAACCCTACTTGGTAAAACTTTCTACCCTGTTGGAGACAAGGTCTATTGTGAGGAGGATTTCAAGGTAAGCCGAGACGGTAATAGGACGAGCTTGTGTCGATCTCAATAGTTATCTAACGCCTTTCAATTATCCTATCCAGTATACTGGCCACATGCAGTCATTAGAAAAGTGTGCAGCTTGTTCCCAGCCTATATTCAATATGGTTAGTAGTTGATTGCGCTGATGATTTATCAAACTTTTTTACGAGGTACTAATGGACCGAGCTCTTTAACTCATAAGATTCTACCTGCGATGGGTAAATCCTACCATCCAAAGTGTTTTAAATGCTGCGTTTGTGGCCAATGTTTAGACGGTAAGTAGACAATTTTTGCTCAATGATGCTCTCTCGATGTTGGTGGACCAGCCCCGAACTCGGACGTTTGTTTACTCATTCGCAAATTCAAAATTTTCAGGAGTGCCCTTCACCATAGATATCAAGAACAAAATATATTGCGTGAAGGATTATCATAGGTGAGTATTGGTTCAGGCCGGTAGATGAAATTGCCAACGATAAATAGCTAATTTTACGTCATTTTCGTGCTACTTAAGTATTTACTCGCCAAAATGTAATGCTTGTGGAAAATCTATCTCTCCAATCGATGGAACGGGAGAGACTGTTCGTGTCGTGAGCATGGTAAGTACTCGAGACGGTCTCGTCGTTAGTAATGGGGCGAAGCCAAGTTTCCTGTCACTGATCAAATTGTCTATGTCTGCGTCCCTCCGTAACTATTGTTGCTTGTGAACTAGGATAAAGACTACCACATAGACTGCTATTGTTGCGTAGATTGTGGTCTACAACTGACAGACGAAGAGCCAAGCCAGTCGTATCCATTGGACAATCACCTATTGTGTCAGCGGTGCCATATCAACAGGCTGAGCAAGATGCAGGCAGCGCTCAGCTTGAGTTGAATCTTGCTTGACTTACTCAAGAGGAACTAACGTTTTGCAGCGGAGAAGTATCACGAAATCAGACCTCCAGACCAGAGGAAAAGAAAGCACATGATGAGCGGGTGATTGTTAGATGAAACCAAGCATTCGGATGATCCACTCACGGTAGCTACCACTACCTGGACAACATTTGATGGCCACCAGTTACCACGGAATGATCTGTGCATCTAGAATAATATTTGTACTCTAGTAAGCAAACTTAAGACTTATCCGATGAATTGCAATGCGGTCGGACAAGCGTTACAATCAAAGTAGTTGACGTTGCAGCGTGGGGGCCCACTGACTTTCATTCCGACTCGTGTAATCAGACATGACCACAAATCCCTCGTGAACAGTATAAAACGACATGATATCTCTAAATCAGAGTTAGTCACAAATCCAGCCTCCAAGCATTAACTAAAAAACCGAAGGGTACGATTCAAGAGATCTAGTGGAGATCGTCCCTTAAAAAGTTCAGTCCCAAAAATGGCCAAAGTAAGTTGAGCCATCGACGGAATGTTTGTCCCGAAGGGAAATTTAACTCTAACAAACTCGATTAGACTTTACTCACAACTTGCACAGTACTCATGGCGATGATACTGATGTTTGCCTCATACAGCATCACGCTTGCTGGACATAAAGGTCATGTACATATCAATGTCTGGCGAGGTCCAACAAAAGGTCATAAGAAGCACAAGTTCGCACCTTGGGGTTTTTATGCGAAGTTACCCGCCGATGAGGCAAAGAAGAAGCACTATGGTCGCTAAATCGACACCACCTAAGCCAATTTCTCCCTCTAGTACCCATGTAATCAATCACAAGAAGCTGAAGAGATTGATCAGCGATTAAAAATCGACTTGCTTGAGTGTCTTCCAGATAGAACAAGCTTATTACGTGTAACCCATCCACAGCGTTCACCACTAGCTAGACTGACACGGCTAGGCATGAGTGAAAACTCTCATGAGCCATCAATAGACTTATTCTCCTCGAATATGAGGCGCGGCTAGCGCTCATGCTCCATTGTGCTCTAAAGTGGAGTGCCGGGAGAGGATGTCAGCAAGTCGTGTACAGTAGCGCCTTCTTTTCGCTCGATTGCTTCCGCTTGCCTGAGGAGGAGCCCGCTTGTTAGTCGGCGTGTGCGCAAAATTTCACAGATTTTCATGAACTTGATTGCAACTCTCCAACTAGAGCGGGCTGCATCGATCAAAGAGGCCACTAGAGAGGATAGCTAAACTAAAGCGAGCAACTTTCGGTCTCGATACGTGCAATTGTTGCGACGAACATGGAAGAACTTCAACATGTCATATGGAGGGCTAACTTGAGGTCTCTTGGCAGATCTCCTATAAGGCGTGCTCGCCTATAGTTGTGTTTGGGCACTGTAGCTACATGCGGTTCGTATTTGATGCAAAGAGGATGACTTGTTTGCTCACTTCAAGCAACCTCAAGTGCCCAATTGATTTTGGATGGTTGCAATCGCGCCCCATAAAGCCTTCTATCGGCGGACTGAATTCCTCGCCCATTTCCCTTGCAACTTAACCAAAAGTCCACGCAAAGATAAAGGATGGCGGCGAGGAGTCGCAATTTAACAGATGGCAAACAAGAGCTTCCGCTGCAGTTTAGCCTCCGAGGGTCTGTTTTGTGGAGGAAGATGGGGGGAGGTTGTTCGTTAGGGACGACCGGGCGCGATTCAGGTAGCGGCCAGTGTGGCCACGCGTGGACCAACAGCTCGAGTCACGTGAGAGCCGTGATTGCTACTCCAACCAGCCGGCTGGCTTTCTCGTTGGTCAAGAAAGGTGCTAATGATATTGATGGTCATTTCGACACTCTACACACTCGAGAGCCTTCAAATTCGCGCCTCTCAAACACGACAACTCCTGGTCTCTTCCACTCGAACGCTCCTAGCCGCCCGCGCCTCGGGCCCACTCCATGGAGGGCGCGATTTGCGCTAGAAAGTGTGTAGGGGATAAACCTGAACGGCGAGTTGTCCCGGCAGATGTTAAAATCACAAACAGTTGCAGCGGCGCGAATAACCGGCCGACTATGACGATCAACAGGCCGCCATACTATCTAAATTGGACGAACGCTGGCCAACTATTTCAACGAGACATTCATGCGAGAAATCAATGGCTAGCAAACAGACGCACGACTCCGATTGTATCTAAGCTGACACGGAACAACCACCTTCTATTTGCAAACCTTTTGCCCTGCCCCTTTCTGGCGCTTAAGCTGCCGCCAGCTAGACTAGCGGCGCTCGATTGCCGTTAGCCAGGGAGCTTGTTTACCATGAGCAAAAACACAAAACCCTGAACCCGCTCATTTGGCACCTGGTGGTTGGTGGTGGTGTCTGGCTGTCTAACCTGGACAAAATCCGGCCAGCAAGTCGCCAGTTTGATGAGATTCCCAGCCCAAGACTACAGGGACGCGCATTCTTCCGAGCGCTAACGACTCTAGCCTTCTCAGGATGATTGTTTGCCCATCGAGTGAGGAATTGGGAGGAGACCGCGTGTTTCAAGGGAGGCTGATACTAATCAGAATTGTGGAAAACCTAGCCGAGAGGAGAAAGAGGGATAGGGGAGGGGAAACGGTGAGCGACAGGTATAACTATTTGCGCGCTCTAGCTGCGCGAAAACCAGGGTCAGCTCATCCGATGGCCCATCCATACGCCTCAGAGTGAGCTAGTTGGCAATTTTATCAACCTTAAGCGCGCGCCACTTCCGACCTCCGTGCACTCTCAGGCACAGCGATGATGCCTGAAAAGGTGATCGAGGGCTAGATTGGTATCGGGCGGTGAGGGCAAAGCTCGTGATCCTATCGGCCGGCGGCGGCTACCGCAATGGGCCCAACCACTCCGGCGCATAACAATGGAATTTTTCAGGCGCAAATGAATCAATGGGCCGACTTTGCGTTCTTCCTCCTCTCCTCCATTAAAGCGCCACCAACAAGAGGTATAAGAGTATGGAGGGTTTGGGGGATGCGTTCGAGGTAGGCGGAGAGTCGTTTAAATATCTCGCTTTGCTAGGGGCCCGTCTTTGCCCCCCATTCCCCTGCCGACCTACCTATCCTCTGCCCGTTTGGGCGCGAAAACCCCCCCAGCGCAGGCGCGGTATCTAAATCCACCCCAAAGTATATCGGCCCCTCTTTTATAATCGACCAGGCGCTGGGGCGCAAATTGGCATTTCTTTGCCCACATGCAGCCTACACCATGCTTGCGGCCGCTTGTTGTTCACGATTCTGTTTGCTCATTGGCATGCTTTGGAGGGGATACCTGGCGGCGGGCTGACTGGTTGGCCGGCAAGTCAGCCAGCTCTCTGGCCGAGCAAAGCTGCTGGCTTTGAACGGGTTGACACTGGGTTAACGGACGCACTCCTCGAGGACGAGCGGGCGGGCGGGCAGGCAGATGGACTGAGAGTTGGGGGTGCCCCTTGTGAGTTTGCGCGGCGGCCCGCCTATGCAAATCCGCTCGTGATTTTCACGCCGAATTCAACCCAGTAGGGGTCGCCAAATGGGCACTCACTTTGGCGCTTTGAGGGCTGGCATAGCCGGCGGCACGATGGCTGCCGGATGGGGCCGATTGGGCCAGACATTGGAGCGCCACTTGTTTGCCAACTGGCGGACTGCTCAGAGGGCAGAGCGCGGGGGGGATTGGCGGCCAAGTGGGATTCACTAGCGCTATGCAAGTTAATTGACACCAAGTTGGCCAGAGCGCGAGGAATAGAGAAAGGGAGAGAGTAGGCGAACGGGAGGTTTCGGAGGCAAACTAGGTAGATGAGCGCTAGTTTGCAAGCTCTATCATCAGGATGATAGTCGACTGTGGCCGAGCTAGTTTCATGGTCATGATGAGCGCCGGGCTAGAAGATAAGATGGGAGCATCAAAAAACCCAACCACAAGCAGGCTCGTCCGCTCAAACAATAGAATAACCGACTTCTCAATTGACGCAATCATGGGCAATAATCTTGGCGGATCCAGCGTCACCAAACTGAGAGTTGGACAAAGCAAATCTACAGGTGAGAGCAGTGCGATTGACTTGAGTTGTGGATTTAATTGCGTCGACGAAATCGACGTTGTCGGCATTGATCTCAAGGAGGAGCTCAGGGTTAGTTCAAGCAAGCAGCAGTTGTATTCAAGTGATAGCGACAACATTAGATGCTCTAGTCAAGCAACCAAGTCGGATAGCTCCAGTTGCGGAAGCGGAGCTAAAAAGCCGCGTCCCAAAAAGTACCAGTGTCCTTACTGTTGGGTCGCCCTCTCAAACACGGGCCAATTCAGGGGACACATTAGGATTCATACTGGCGAGCGGCCGTTCAAATGCGACCACCCATTCTGCCAAAAAACCTTCACCCGAAACGAGGAGCTAACAAGACACAAACGGATTCATACTGGCCAAAGACCCTATGCCTGTCAGCTGTGTAGCAAGCGCTTTGGCCGCAAGGATCATCTTAAAAAGCATACTCGGACACACGAGCGGCACGCCCAAAAATTATCACTCACCAATCAGGATCAAACGGCCAACGAGGCAGAGGGTTTGTCGGTTGGCGATGATGGCGGCTCCGCAGGCCCATACGAGCCGCTCCATATAGGGACTTGCGATTTAACTCGTAGTTGTAGCAACAGTAGCTCGTCGACTGCTCTCAGCAGTAATGAACAGTTGACTACCGAAAGGCGGCTTCTGAATGGCCGGCTACTATCTCATGGCAGCTCCGGTGAAGTGTCGCCCCTCGATACGCAAGATGTCGATCTCGGCCAATCAGCGCAACTGACGAGAGATCAGTTGGACTTGATCTATCGCATTGGGGGCTTGCTGGCCTGATTCGAGCGCAACTGTTGTATTCTGCCGCCAACCCTACGCTAAAAGCCGACCCAGCGCGGGCGAGCGGCCAGCGTAGAGAGGCTGCACTCTTTGCAGGCCAGCTGTTTTGATGTCATGGGGAAATTCAGGTTTGTTTACTAGAAATAAAATTATCTTACAGAAGACAGACGATTGTCAATTCATTCAATTGAGCCATCTCTGAGGCGTTCGTATTGATTTATTCGTATCTCTCTTTCTCTCTACAAAAAGATATTTCTGGGTTCAGAAATTGCTTGTTATTCTTGCAGAAGGGCTGGTTTAACACTGAGCCCTTAGAGCACAGGATGGAACCAAATCGCGACAACGAAGACGACGAGCGCTCAAAGCCAGGGATCCAAAGGCCAGGACAACAGCCAGATCAAAAACAACTGGCACATGCTCCACCTCAACCGAGACCCGCTGAGCTTTCATCCCGATCGTCCCAGTGGATTCCGCCAACAACTGGCAATCCCGATCTTGATCCAGCGGGTGTCCACCCACAGGGTTCGATTGACCTGCGCGAGAGGGATCCGCTTGTGCCGCAAGGAATGATATTCGATCCAGGACAACTTCTTGACTACCAGCGTCCCAGTCAGCCAGACTTTAACCTTCCGCCAGGTGCCAGATTCGACCCTTTCGGACCACCCGATCCTAGCCAAGTTGGACCGGGACGAGGGCCTCCTCCTAGCTTTCAATTTGGAACACCTGATCCCGATCATCAGATTCCACCCGGAATGCCACAATCGCGCAATGCTGGCAAGACCTTCAAGGATCTGGGGCTAGGATCGCGGTTCCCGCCGCCCGGTGGCGCTGGAGGGAGTCGGTTCCTGTAAGTGGCTTCAACAAAACCATCATAAGCTTATAGGAATTGATCACGGAATTTCTCATGGCATCGAAATTGTTATGACCAAAGCCGAACGACGTCAATCTAATGTTGTCGTCCGCATCAAGAGTATGAAGTAAACAATGATAGTCGGTTATGTAATGAAACTGACAATGGTACCCAATCTTCCTAATTGTCTCATGATACAATTCATAGAACAGCTCTTCGTTCACGTCGTCGGTTTCTATCATCTTAATGTCAGTCCAGAGATCATCGACAGTACAATCTAGTTGAGTACAGAGTTCTGTAACCAAGCGTCTCGTTCTAACAAAATGAGAATTATCATCCAAATCCATGTTAATTGAGCTTGCAGATTGATCGGCTGACTTGGAATTCGCAGTCTTATCATAGATCTCAGAATTTTCCAACTTGGCTAGCATATGCTCGGCAGCCTGACGCTTGGCGAGTTTTTTCGATCGTCCCTCACCAAGAGTAGTCATATTGAGACTAGCAATGGTACATTTCAAGACGAAGATCCTCTCATGGGCGAGACCCCTCTCGTAACAGGTGTCATAGTCCGGAGGATTGACACGCATCTTCATGCAAATTTCCTGGAGCTTTCCAACAGGGTTGGCCTCATTTGAAGCCATCGCGTACACACTCTTGCCCGGTGGCTCGCCGACCGAAGTTATCGAGTCGAAGTTGATTCCATCCACATTGAGATTGTCCCTTTGTCGTAATTTTTCAATAGCTTCTCGCGCCGCAGCGTGGCGTGCCTTCTTTTTGCTCTGACCGGATGCAGTTACAGTTATATCAGCTACCGTGACCGCTATCTTGAAGGTGGGTTCGTGCACGCTACCCTCGGTTGAAAGCAGCTGATATTCCGCCGTGAATCCATTTCTGGAACAGATTTCTTGCAGCAAAGTTATCGGGGGTGAAATCTTGGGACCATAGCTTGAGGTCCTGTACTCGCCCAGATTATCCTCTTCATCGTTGTGAGTCTCTTCTGCAATTTCCGTTGATTTCTCCTCATCTGAATTTAGATCGTTTTCATCAGCCATGTTCCAAGCGTTGAAGCTAGATGTAGAGATGGTATTCGTTCTTGTGAATCATGGATACTGTTGCAGCAAGATTCGATTAATAACTCTATGATGGCTGCCTTCGCAGCGTCCCATAACCTCACAGTTCATAAATAAGAGGTATTGATCTTGTCATAGAAGCTGACCATTGGGCAACTAAGACAAACACGTGAAATAATATTTCGGATCGCATGCGGTGCGTTAGGTTTCAGATCGGGGGCATTCATCCACTGTTGAAGAACCTGTCCAGGGTTGGCGTTCAGTCAAAAATTATCTAGTATCTATCCCGAGTGATCAATCACTCAGTAGTCTCTCTGAAAACTGGAAGCTGATATGCGTTGGTTCGTCTAAATTCCATGAAGCTTTCATGTGCTGAGGCTAGCAGCTGTGACAGAGCCTTTGTAGAACTCAATCACACCGTGTGATTCACACGCAAAGATCGGTCGTAGAAAGCAAAATCAAAGAATCCAGGCTGTAATTTTAGGACACAAACCTAACCTAGTGTCATGCGAATATTATGCAAGCTTCGTGGTTTTGTTTCTGCAGTTTCCGAGATCAGCTGGAACGCGGAAACGGTTTCCACCGTGTTAGCCCACCCGCACTGATGGTGTAGTGCCTATTTCTTCACACCAAGGCATTGTCCTAACAAGGCTTGTCAAGCTCACAGCCTGTGGTTCTCAAATTGCCTCGTATCTCTGATTGCTGCAACGGATCTTTGGCATTTCAACAAATCAACGCTCAGCCAGTTGTCGCGGAAAAAACTGCCTCCTCCCAAATCAATGGATGCCGAGTTAACGCGCGCCAACCTTATTGGTAACTTTTAGGTTTACCTACCCAATACATAGAGTGGAGGACATGTCGAACAGGACAGTCAATTGTACCACTCTAATTAACCCCACCAACACTACCATCGTTTTTGATGTAGGATGGCAAGCAATACCAGAAACCATAGTCTTCAACTTAATACTCTTTATCGTAAGTAAACACTATACGCGATACTGAACGTCTGAACTCATTCGTGATCTAACCTAAATATATCTGCAAACAGTTTTTTCTAGTAATTTTTATCATACTTCGACGACTGGCCTGGGATAGGAAGCATCTCAATATTAGGCGAACAAGTAAGGGTTGGTTACAATCCATCTATGGCGACCGAAAGTTGGCAGCTAAAAGTCTCATCAATCGCGAGAACAGTCCGATCATTCATCATGAGCATGACCTTCAGATCAATATTATCATGCCACCAAAGAAGAATTCTGATGATATCGTTGATGGCGCCAATTGCAACGCCGATATCAACAACTGTAACCCTGATGACAACAACACTCCTGGGAACAAACATAATGCAGTTCATTTGGACTTACCCACCATAGGAGATGAAACTAGCACGAATCGAAGCAGCCCATCTGTTAATAGTATTAACCAGGGACAAAGTTTTAGTCAAGCCTCACAATTACAGACTGGTGAACCTGAAGGAATACTCGGAACTTCGTTTGATTTTGCTAACATACCAACGAACATTCAAGCAACTTTTGCCGAAGTTGGTTATAAACTGAGTGATGTTCTACTTATTAGCAACAAAGACATACTCAACACTAGGGGAAACGACGCCTTACAATATCTATTATTTCAACAGTATATCATTTACTTTCTCGCAATACTCAGCTTATTTTGCATGCTAGTCGTTCTACCTATCAACCTTCAAGGCGATGAATTTGACACTTCGCAAGGTTTTGCACGAACCACTATAATCAATCTGCCTGAAAAATCTCCGTTTTATTGGGTCCACGTGATTGGTGCCTCTGTCATAAGCTTGATCGGAATATTCATGATGCATAGGTTTTCCAAAGTAATCAAGCTTGACGAGGAGCAAATAACAAGGCGCACACTTCTTATTAGGGGTATACCGAAGAACAACAGGAACAAGGAGCTATTGGGTGGATATTTCAAAAAGGTTTTTCCAAACACTGCCATTGAGGGTATACAATCTGTATATGACGTGAGAAAATTAACCCCCCTAACAAACCAGCTCACCAACCTAGTTAACGCTCGTTGTTACTGCATTGAGTACCTCGAACTCAAGGGCAAACGCCTGAAGATTAGACCTGCTTGTTTCGGAGAATTTGGATGTCTATGCGGATGTTGTGAGTGTTGCAAAAAAGTTGACGGTATTCAGTATTATGCAAGGGCTGAAGAGGAACTTCAACTCCAGATAACATCCGAAATGAACAAGTCGATATCACATCCCACCGGCGGTTTCTTCATCACATTCAAAACAGAGAGAATGGCTCAAGAAGCATTCGTGCATCTACGCCAGAAACAAGAGAGAGCGTTCTCTTTCTGCCCCTTCTCGAGCACTTTAACTCAACTGTCTACTTGGTGTCAAAAAATCTTCCACGTGCCTGAGAACGATAATCTGGAGGTCGCCCGCTGGATGGTCTCCTATGCTCCTTATCCAGATGACATTAATTGGTGCGACATAACGGTTAACCTTCGAATGCAATGGATTCGAAGTATTGTGAATAATATGCTCCTGCTGGTCTTATTCGTTTTTATTTCCACTCCAACAGTTATATTGAATGCCAGCGATGCTCTAAAACTATCAAATCTTATTGGTTGGCTGCAATACTTTCTACCCTCCGAGATTGGATCGAAAGTCCCGGAACTAATTGGTCCTTTCATACTAGTCATAGCTGCCTCTGCTCTGCCGGCGATCGTTACTCTAGCATGTCAATATATTGCCTACGCAAACATGTCAGCGAAAAATCATGCGATCATGTGGAAGGTTTATCTATTCTTGGTACTTATGGTCATCATCTGGCCATCACTCGGTCTAACTAGTCTGAAGGCGTTTCTGTTAATGATGTTAAACAAGGGAGACTTCCCCTGGAATTGCCTCTTTCCCGTGAAAATTGGCGCCTTCTTTGTCAACTACACAATTCAGAACGCTTTTTTGGGTAACATTATGGAACTTATGCGTATACCTGAATTGCTCATCTATTGTTGGTACATGGTGACCGCAAAGTCAAGGGCTGAAGTGGACACAGCTAGCAGATACGTTGTTTGGGACTTCTCGATTGGCGTCAGGTATCCAAGGTTTCTGCTCATATTTGCGATGGTGGTCACCTATAGCGTATCATGCCCTCTGATCACGGCAGCCGGTTTAGTCTATATGGTGATCAAGCATTTGATTGATAGATACAACATTTATTACGTTTACAATCCTAGCAAGATCAGTAGCAAGATACATTCCACTGCAATAATGTTTGTTCATATAGCTTTCTTGATGATGCAAGCACAAATATTCACCGTCACCCTGGTCAGGACAGGTTATAGCCGGGTGTTCGGGCTGGCTTTATTCATATTTCTAGTCTCACTATTAGTATTTTCAGGTCATTTCTTTTTCTACATGTTCAGAAATATAAACCATCTCACCTATCGTGCCACAAGGAAGCTAACAAAAGCTAGGCGCGAATATTGCGCGTGTGCCTACCTACCGCCAGTGCTTTACAATTTAACGCGATACACCTTGACCAAGTCGCCGAGCACTGCAAATACAGGTACTGCAGGTAGTTCAGGCGGATGCTTGAGCAGCGAAATTGGTGTTGGCGGAGAAAGTGTTGGCTCTAGTCAAAATTTGCTCGTTCCTGCAATCGACTCTAGCGATGCATTTTTTCTAAGCGGAAGCAACGGAATTGGAAGCCACAAACCAAAATTTAGCCAACACACCACGATGCTATCGACCCGAAAGCACAATACGAAATCCCGCCGAACAGCGTCAGATGGTCAGCAACAATTTCATCCAAATCGGCTCGTCAAGTACGAGGAACTTCAGATAAAGAGGACGAGTAGTGATTTGGACAATGTCATGTGATTACCATCAACACGCCTTAGCTCCATGTGACAGAAGCGGCGCTCAATTGTATACGAGGTTCAAATGCGAACGAGAGTGGACGAAAATTAAGGAGACATCGCTGAATAGGAAGCCCGTTTTAAATTGTTAAATTAAACAATCAATGCACAATAGAGGATTGAGTGTAGGTATGATGAAAATTAGGGTCAAATGAGGAGAGTTTTGTCCTAGTTTTCAATCAATATTTTCATGTATCTTCTTCAAATTCAATCAGTCGCCCAATGTGCTACGCTTGCCCTTTGATTGATTGCCAATGGTGATGTTGCGGTTTTTTTCTAGCTAGAGGGCCAGGTTAGCCGAAACCCGAGTTTTGATCTATCGATTCACACTAAAATCTGGGCCACGACGTAGAGGGTCAGTGTGGAGGAGGAGTAGGAGGCGGAAGGTACGAGCACGAGATTGGTCAAACAGACAATTGAATCCTCAATGATTGATTAGTTTTCCATTCGGGCCTCCTCTTCCTCCCGCTCCACCCCAAATGCTGTCCAAATTCCCAATTTGCCCCCAGATTCAAGCGGAAGAAGTTTAATTCAATAACACTGCAGCTGGCCAGCTGACCAGAGTTGGCGAGTAGACGAGAGGCGGACTATATTTCTCCCCTTCCATCCACACTCAAGCTGCCCGTTGCATCTCGGTTTGTCCGTTGGGCGCCAAGCCGGCAAAGGCGAGGGGGACGATTAGTTCACGCAATCGCAATTCCAGATTCACCCGCCGCCCATCTATCATTTCTAGCTAGCCAATGTTTATTTAGCTACACTTGGGCCGAGCCAACACAATGATTCGCCATGAAACAAGCGGCAGTGGCGGCGACGGCGGCGGCCAGCGAGACGCTCAGCTCGGCTCGATCGTGAGCAAGCCTTTTGTTGCGTCGCCTCTGTCTCGGGGGGCCGATGATGCGAATCTTTTACACAAACATCAGGACAAGCGAGAGATCTAGAGCCAAGGTAAGTTTGATTGGCTAACAATCAGAGTGGCCTGCAGGTCTCAAAGGCGGCGCCGGCAAGACAATGAGCGCCTCAAGTAACTGTAGCGGCGAGCTTTGCGCTTCGTGAGCTCTCGGCCGGCCGGCTCCACCGGCGAGCTTGTAGTGTAGTGTTGTGTTATGCTGTGCTGTGCTGTGGTCTCGACTAGATGGCTCCAGTTGTTGTTGTTGTTGCTGCTGCTGCTGCTGCTGCTGTCGCAAGCCCGCCGGCCGCCGCCAACCACAACTCCACTCCGAGTCGCCGCCGGCCAGCCGAGGGCGAGACTCGCTCATATAGGTTGAGTTGGCGCCGGCGGCTTTGTTAGCCGAGCGGGAGTCTGCTTGTGGCCTCGGCGGCTGGCTCGCTCGCATCCATCAGTCATCCTTCAGTCTTAGTCTGCCTTTGAAGGCGAGTGACGAATGGCCGAGAGTGTCCGGCGTGTTGCTGCAACACTCTGAGCTTGCTCCTGGCCACCGACGATCCGCATCATCGGCTGGCTTCCTCGTCGGCTCGCAACAATTGGCCAGTCAAAGACAATCCTTCCAAGCTGCGAGCATCCGCTCAGGCGAGCTCCTTCGCTCGGTCCCAGCTGAGCGTGGAGCGGGCCGCTTGCGAGCCAGGGCGCCTGGAATGGGACTGAGTTTAACAATGCAAACTCTTGCCTTTGGATCGCCTATCATGTTAGCAGGCTTCGGCTTGACGGCCGCTGGAAAGGCGGGCGGGCGCCTCTGCAGCCCGGCCGCCGGGAGGGGGCAACAAAAATGGACGCGCCGGCGACACTACTGTTGATCCGGCCTGTCATTGGCGAGCTGGCCGCGCCGGCCACTGTCGTCGTTGGCGCCGGCCAGCAAGCCTAGCCGCGCCAAGCGGCAGGTGGAGACCTTTGCCAGAACGGAGTCAGGAGGGAAATCAATTGACAGGCGAAGTGGGCAGTTCAATCGGGTCTCTCGCTCTCCAACGCCGGCCGCCGCTAGCAGCAAAGCCTCTCTATCTCTCTCTCTCTTTCTCGCTGCCAACTTTTGCCCGAGGAGGGCTCATATTTTGACTTTTCTCCACTCCGCCAGCCCAAGCGAGCGGACTGGAGTTGGCCACTGCCAGGGCTGGGGGCCGAGCGAGCGGCGGAGAGAAAATTTTGACAGATGACGAAAAGGAGCGAGGACTGGGACGGTGATGGGCTGGGGCAGCAAATGAATGGGGCGGTCGATTTTTGAGCCATCGGCCGGCCGACGGAGGCGGCGGCGGCAGTTGGAACTCTGGCCAGGGTCGCCGGCAGCCAAACTGGGATTCCCGCTCGCCGAGAGCGAGCAGAGCGCACGGAGAAAAGAGATTGACTTCTCCCTCCTCCTCCCCCAACACAACTTGGTCCCCCCTGCTCGCTCAACAAGTCTATCCAGGCGGCCGGACGCGTCCGCCAACAACCTCTTTTGCCTCCAGTCTGCGGCCAGGTGCGTGCCGGCCGCCTTGCGCCCGCAAACTGAATTGAATTATCCTTGGCCGCCGCGGCCGCTGCTGCTCTTGAAATGTCCGATTTGCAATGACGGCGCCACCAACAAGTGGCCTCCGCTCGAGCTTGAGCGCGGGGCCAACGGACGGCGGCTGAAACAAAGCTCGGCCGGCATTGACATTGGCGCTGGCCACTGGAGGAGCGCCCCTGCTTGTGCCTGTGCCTGTGCCTGTGCGCCAACAGGAGCGGAGGGCGAAGCAGCAGCAGCAGCAGCGGCAACAAAGAAACGGAACTGACTAATTTTTCCTGCGCCGCCGCCGCCGAGTAAATCATGACAATGCGGCGGCGCCAACGCCGACGGCCGAATCCTGTTCGAGCGCGGCCCTCTCGCCGCCGGCCAGACGCAGCGCGCAACAGCCCGCTGGCCGGCTAACAAGTGAGGCGCCCAGTGGAGTAGTCATGGCTGAGCGACGCAACAAGTGGATAAATTCCCTGCCCTCTGCTCGCCGGACTCGCGGCTCTGGTTGCAGTTGGAGCAGCGCCGAGAGGGAGAGTCGGCGCTCAGGTTTGAGCAGCGGCCGCCGCCAGTGTCCGCGCTGCAGATCGCTCGGAGCTTCAAGTGGCCAGAGCTGCGAGCGGAGCCCTACTTCGAGTGGTTTGCCTGCGAGCGAGCGAGCAAGCGCCGCCGAGAGCTCCAGTTGTGCTCGCTCGGCTAACAAGTACAACAAACACACAAAATCAATACGTCGGCTTCCCTCTATTCTCTCTCCAGCCGCCAGCTTGACTCCGAGCAGCGGCGCCAACTACAGCGGCGGCGGCGGCGGCGGCGGCGGCGGCAAGAGCAAATTGCTGCATCAGAGCAGCCCAATATAGACAATTTTCCATCTTACGGGGGAGCCGCCGGCTGTGAGCCACTGGAATCGGCAGCAACCTTTGGCCTTGTTGTTTAGGGCGCGGAAATGTGTATCAGTGCGCCTGTTTCAGCTCTTCCTCTCGCCCTCAGCGGCAGCGGCAGTGGCAGTGGCAGTTGCGTTTGCAATGCGCTGGCGCTGGCGCCGGCGCCGGCCGAAGCGCTCGCTGGGCCGACGCTCCGAGCGAATTCACACGAAACGTTTGCCTTGAATTCATATTCAAATTTCTACCTTTTACCTGGGCCAACGATCGGCCCTCCGAGCAGAGCCGCCTGGCCCGTCGGCCGGCAGCCAGCGGCCGACTGGGATTGCGTAACGCGCGATCGCCCCGAGCGCAAGCGTCGCCGCCGCCGCCGCCGCCGCCGCCGCCGCTGCCAGCTCGACCGCTCGAGGCAGCTCGGCCGAGCAATCCTTTGCCCCCTCGGCGCGGGCAGCTCGAGTCGTGAGCGACGGTCGCGGGCGACCTGTTGGGCGGGCGTTGAACCCGCGGGCCCCTTCGCCGGACTCCCTGTCGCCGCAGAGCCTCTAAATGCTCCACTTCCTCCGCCGGCCCCATTCAAGCGCTTCAATGGCGCCGCTCGCGCTGCACCTGACGGGCGGAGGAAGTGGCCGAGTTGGTTCGTGCGCATTGTTGTGCTCGCTCGGCCTCGGGCGAGCGCCTCTTCCGAGCCGGCGGTCGGCGCGGCGGCCGCTGTTGCCGCAGCCCAAGCCTCAGCCTCAGCCTCAGCCTCAGTGTCAGCCGCCACTGCCGCCGCCGCAGCCGCCGACGTTGGCGCCAGGTTTTGGCAGAAAATCTCGAAATCGCGTGCGAACCTGGAATCGGCGGCCACTCCGAGCGAGCCTCTACCTGCTCGTCCTCAAAGCGAGAGTTCGAGGCGAGCTGGCGGCCGAGGAGGCCAGACCGGTCGGCCGGCCGCGATGCCAAGTTTAATTTCAATTTTCTTCCTCCGCTGCGCTCGCCGTCTCATTGAATCCGGCCGACTAAAAGGCTCGGCCGGCCACTGTTTTGTCGCGGTCCCATTCGGCCAGCCTCTCGGGCGGCCAGCTCTCACAGGCAGAGTTGCTCGCCTGCTTGCTGGCTGGCTGGCTGGCTGGCTGGCTGGC
>Ga0209372_1000048_pt1 | contig 92621 bp, 76 predicted proteins | sample AgamicAtPe_FD_187170 | JGI IMG/M metagenome (GOLD analysis project Ga0209372, IMG submission 187170) | Agave microbial communities from Guanajuato, Mexico - At.P.e (SPAdes) (version 2) | ecosystem: Host-associated > Plants > Phyllosphere > Phylloplane/Leaf | place: Guanajuato, Mexico | collected... | reverse complement strand
GGCAGCTCATGTTAGAAGAGGTGAAAAATATCTGCAACGAGGAGACGGCGGCCACACTACCCAAGAACTACTCCTGGCCTGAGCACAAGTTGTTTATCACTGTTGTGCAGGACGTAACTGATTGATAGTATCATGGATATCGCCTAACTTTGGTTGTCAAGATAAACAAGTCACTCTACTCCCATTTGCAGTCATGGAATATTGTGATCTTGGAGGGCATCTTATATTCCCCCCAGGGCACACTTCCCACTGTATGGTTGAGAGCTGAAATGAGCGGAGAAAAAAGAGATCTCACTGAGAATCGAATCTCACAAGTCAGTTCGAGGGGCCAAGAGCGAGCATAACACCCTCTTATTGGCAAGAATAGCCAGGTAGCGCATTTGATAAATAGGGTCGGGGGTGAAATCAGATTGTGTAGCTGCATGAGTCGCGCATCAGAGTGGTATGCTTTCTCGTGACTCGAGATTTGATCCATCTCCTTCATGAGTGAGGTATCATAATTATCTTTATCGTGCATTTATTCTTGTCCGGAAGTACATACTATTCTTGAAAGACATGGAATGTAGACTTTTCCAATGCCTCTAGTGACGATACCCACATCTGAAACACACACAATCTCGCACATTTCGTCAGCTGATAGATCAGTAGGGACATGCTTCTGGTATGGGGCGTTGTAGAGATCACGAACAAACGCTTACTCCTGAGCCAAGTCCCCCTATTCAGGAAATTGGTTTCGAATGGTACATGATTCATCGAAAGATCGTCGCTAATAATACCATGGCCATACTAATAGAACTTGTCTAGCAGTTTGGTCTATAACGAGGAATCATAATCACTCGGTGTCTACTCCACTAAGTTTATTATTATTCGCGGTTTGTTGATGCCTGTCGTATTTTGGTTGTTCTAGCCAGTAGCCCATTTCAGCCTGACTATATGATCCGGGAAGCCAAAAACAGATAGTGCTCTCTATGCATTCGCTCTGTGTGCGAGTTTAGCGAGCTGTACAGAAGTAAAAAAGTACCAAAAATAATCAGGGAATCATCAGCATGTACTCAAGACAAAATAAATAGAGACAACATAATGTGTTTTCGCTTCGGCTTCCAAGTCAAATCAACCAGTCATCACATGGAGCGTGAAGAGTGTTACCAGGCAGCCCGACATTCATTCATAAATTATCAGCTTTCGTTGGCATCATCGGACTAAACTCCACTCAAAGGTCAGGGTTTTATAGTTGAAAATGAACAAAGGTGAAACACTTGTCAGCTGAGCTCGAAAACTGTTCCCACCCTCCACAATGCCTCTCGGAAACATCTTTAAGTCTAACCAAGAGATCGAGGCCGACGAGAAGCGTCTACAGAAGAGAGAGCTCAGAGATGCAAATCGATCTTGCGATAAGATTCAAGCTGACCTTGACCGTCAAGCAAAAGATCTAGAAATCCAGATCAAGGCCGCTGCCTCCAAAAACGATACGGCCCTCATGAAAACATTAGGTGAGCAACAAGTTCGTTGATGCCCGGAATGGTAGAGGTCTTCCGCTAGACTAATCTTCGAAAATCCCAACTCGAAAGCGAAACAACTCATAAGGATAAGAAATGAAAAGACTCGAGCAGTCGGTGCCAAGTCAAAGATAATTTCCATAGCCACACAAACAGCTTCTATGCAGGTAGGTCTACTGCAACTTCCCAGTTTTTCTCACTTCGACCCTCAATCTAATTTTTCGGCCCCAAGACCAACAATAAACTAGCTCAGGTCATATCAACCTCTACTGCTGCATTGTCCCGGATCAACCAACACACCAAACCAGATCAGTTGGCTAAGCAACTGAATCAGTTTCAAGCGGAGTCGACCAAGATCGATATGAATGAGGAAGCTTTCGAAGACATGTTTGACGAGATATTTGCAGTGGAGTCTGACGATGCAGATTCAATAGTGAACCAAGTGCTTGATGAAATAGCGATCGATACAAATCGCACCTTGGCCAAGTTGCCGTCCACTTCGAATCATGCTCCCATTAGTGATTCCCTGACTGCTAACGAGAAGGTATCCGCCCTGAAACTTTCTAAGGGCAACTGATGTCATAAGGGCTAGCTTGCCAGCTATCGAAGCGGGAGAAGCCCATACTATTGGAGAATGGCCGATCTATGATTAGATTCAGCAATCAAATATAGTTCAGACAGCGTTGTTATCTCCGAGTTCCAATTTCGGGCCGAGAAACCATACAGAAATGATGCGAAAATTTTCCACTAATTCCACGATTGTATCTGTTCTTGGCTTCTCGGGCCGGTTCGATTCTCAATTGCGTTCTTTTTCCTCTTTTCATCAGCCCTCAACCAAGCGACGCCCGTATACACGTGACTATCGCAGACTTAAGCTATGAGTTAGCAGACAGCAGACTGTCAAGCGTCGCTCACAACTACGCCAAGCCGCCGCTTAACGTGAGTGGTTACGGTTCTGGCTGCTTCTTATTCTTGGCTGCCCACAGAATCAGGCCATTCTGTGGCAAGATGCGCACTAATTTACGAAAATTCTTAGTTGTGCCAAGACCACTCACGGGCAACAGGCGTGGGTTCGACTCTTGGCTGGCGCGGTCTTCTTTTTGCTGCAGTTATGGCCGCAGTACACTGCCACGCCCATCTGCCCATTTTCCCGAAATCTCTGTGCGGGCCAGGTTGCTATGAGAGTTCATCTGTGATCCCGCAAGTTCTCGGGTGGGCGTGTCGGGCACAAAACCATATGTGAAAATGTGTGGAAGATCTCTGCAACCTGGCCCGCATGCGACATCCCGCACGAGTGCGGGCCATATTGCTATGAGAGTTTGCGTGCCAATTTTTGGCTTCTCAGGTGGGCGTGTCAGTCCCGATGCACTCTGTCCCATTGGAGTCGCGTTGTACCATCTTGATACATCTCTAACTTATGTCGAGATGACTTTCAATGGAAAGATTAGATCGCTACTCAGAGTAGCCTATGGTATTTCAAGGTTGCACCTGACAGCTCTCCTGCATCAACACCCAGAGATATGTACGTGTATATTCGGGTGTCGCTCGGTTAACGACTAACTGAGAGGGAAAAAAGAACGCAACTGGGCCGAGAAATCAAGAATAGATACAATGAAATAATCAAAGTATGTTGGAATATGTTTGTCATTTGGCGTTTGTATAGGTGTTGAATTAAACATGCGAGTGCGAATGTTAAACTACCATAGACCGTGGTCGATAAAATATAATTAACAACCGAAACCTGTTTCTAGCACCCACCTAGCGGAACAATCCCGTCCAATGACAAAAAATTTGCTCAAACACTGCGTTAAGTTCACGAACATGAGACTAAATTTTAGGTTTTGTTTATTTATTTTAGTCGTTTGGTAGATAAGATTAAATAGCTGCGAATCAGGCGAGCTGTCCCGAAATAAACGCACGCTCGTTACAAAGGGAAACACTAGAAGATCGAGTTCTTTCGGCTCTTGGTTTCTTACGCCCAGAACATCTACGGTATCGTCGCAACAAATTCTCTCGCATCGGTTGATCACTCGGAGTCTAGATCTAAATTGGGCCGAGCCTTGGAGCAGGATCTCTCTGCAGCGCTTGAGAGCTATCCCCTCAACATGTCCAGCGCCGAGGTAGCCAGAGAGGCTAGAGATAAGTTCAACACAGAGAAGGTAAGTTGGGCCAACTTAGAAGAAGAGGCCAGAGTTGTTTGTGGCATTAACAATCAGATTGTTTCTTTCAGCTAATAGATAATACAGATCTCATCAGGGAAAGTTTAGCCCAACTGAATAGAGAAGCCAATCTAGATCGGATGAGAACATCAGAAGCCATTTCTAGCCTGATCAAATATGTCGAAGATAACCAAGAGCAAGATCCACTCGTGATCGATTTCGACGATTTGTCAAGACGAAATCCTTTCAAGCGCGAAAGGATCAACAAGTGCTCCATGATGTAGAAGCAAGCAAACTGAATGTATAAATTGTGCTGCAATCAATCTTGGTTATGTTTATTATTATGTCTGTGAAATTCTTTGAAATGTGTTTGGCATCTATAGGCGATCGATCTGGACTTGAGCTGTTTCTGCTCCTTAAAGGACACCTTGCGTCTGTAAGCCTGTATCACATCCTTTCTCACTATCAAGAGCCATAGATTTCTCCTTACTATATCTAGATCCGTGACTGACTCTCGCTTAGCTGCAACCCTATTACTTGTTTGATCGGTGTCATGGTCGATCTCTGACAATCTGAAACTCTGAGTGGACTCAACTGGTGGCCGCAATGATGTCGGAGACTGCGGGCTAGAGCAGCGAGGTGAGATTGGAGGTGTATGGGTTGATAGTCTTCGGAACTGCAGTGGTGGCGACCGCTCCGACGAATTCAATTCGGCAGAAGTCTCAACACTCAGGATTGTTGCCTCCGTGTTGGGATTTTCGCCGAGAGATACGATGCCATTTTCTAACTTGACCAACTTGGGGAAATATCCAGATTCCTCGGCACTGGAGGCTGGACTTTTTGGAGGGACAGGATTCGATAGGAGATCATGCTGCCTTGAGTCGTCGCTGGGGATTTTGTTGGCCGCTTCAACTTGGCGTTTTATGTCACGTTGCCATTTGAATACCTGGATTAGCTGTTTAATGAATCGTCTGTTGTGAAAAACTCTAATCCTAGCTTGCTTCTGAAGTAAATAACAACGAATGAGTGCTTTCATGAACTTGGGATTTATTACCTCGGATTCCATTTTGATGCTGGTCGTTGAATACTCCTCCTAGCTACCATTGTGGGACTAGACATTCAGAAGTTCATAAAATTACAACTTGGAGGTAGCGGACTCATTCCAAGCAAACTGGAACTATGGATTGAGGCCAATGGTCGAAATGTGTGTCTATTTTGGTGGTTTATCATACCAATTCTGACGCCATTCGGGCTTCAACTGTAGCGCTTCTTTTTATCGCAGTTCTTGTCGAACTCCACTGCTCGCGCTTCAGCTTCAGATTATTTGTAAGAAAGCATTTTCGGGCCGCAGAACTCGAAAACTTTTAAGCAGCCCCACTTCTGATATTCCGGTGGGTAAATAAGGGCGAAAGTAATTAGAAACTACTTCTGTTCTGCAGGCTATTACTTTGGACATGCACGCAAATGCAACACAGAAAACAATCAAGCAAAGTGAATATTTTGTGAATAATGTCACAAGAATCTTGTTTATTCAAATCGGTTGCGGGCAACAGTGTTGCCCTCGCCCATTCAGGCTGTCTAACCTAGGGCCTGAAATCAATAACCAGTAACTCCCGAATAGTCTGAGATATGGAAAGCCATCGAACGACTGCTCATCCCACATCTGAGAGACTCCATAAGAGGGCCATGGGGGCCTATGTACCGCCAGCCAAGAGAGTCAAGTGCGAGAAATTCGACCCTGGCTCCGAGGAGCATCAGAAAATGGAGTGGGCTGAAAGCAAGAGAAAAATAACGGGTCTCATAAACAGAGCAAACGTTTCAAATACAACTGCCATCATCAAAGAATTGTTCAGCCATAATTTAGTTCGCTACAAAGGTATCTTTGCATCGGCTCTTCTCAAGGCCCAAGAAACAGCTCCCATGTTTACTGATGTCTACGCCGCAATTTTGGCTGTGATCAATTCTAGGATAAGAACAATCGGTGCCTTGGTAGTCAACAGACTTATTCTTCAATACAGAGTTTCTTTCATGAATAACAACAAGCAAAAGTGTTTGACTGCTGTGAGATTTGTCGCTCACTTAACTAATCAAGAGGTTGTCCATGAAGTTTTAGGTTTTCAGATGATTAACCATCTTATAGAAAAACCAACACCATCCTCTATTGAAATAGCCATAGCGTTCATTAAGGAATGTGGTGCGAAATTAGATCAGCTTAATCCAGTATATCTCTTCGAAATTTTCAAGACTCTCAGGAACTTGTCGCTGGAGAACGAATTTGATACAAGGACTCATGATATGATTGATCTCATCCATGTCATTAAGAAAGAAAAATTTCATAAGTTTCCGTCAGTGAAACCAGAGCTTGATTTGTTGGATGAGGGGGAGAGGATAACTCATAAAATTGAACTAAACGACCCAAAGAAAGAGGATTTCCTCATGGAGGTCAACTACTTTTCATACGACCCCAGATGGCAGGAGACTGAGTCTAAATATGACCGTTTCCGTAAAAGTTTGTTAGAAGCCAGCGATGACTCATCTACTGACGAGGATTTGTCTGGAAGCGTTAGCGATGATGATCGGAGCAATTTCGAAGGTAATGACGATTCCAAGATTGATGTAAAGCCTGAAACCAAGATAATTGACGAATCAGGAAGCGATCTCATCGCATTCAGAAGAATGGTTTACCTAACAATCCGCTCGAGTGTCAGACATGAGGAGGTAGTGCATAAACTACTCAAGTCGAAGATAGCACCTGAGCTTTATGACGAGTTGTGCCAGATGATCCTCGACTGCTGCGGCCAAGAGAGGACTTATGAAACAATCTATGGTTTAGTGGCTTCCAAGTTATGCCAGATCAACAGGAGAGAATTCAGCTCCAAGTTTCAAAGAATCTTCCATATGTTCTACGAATCAATCCACCGTTTTGAAACCACTAAGATAAGAAATATTGCGAAGTTTTATGCTCATTTATTAACAACGGAATCATTGGATTGGTCATGCTTGAGTTCTTTAAAGCTCAGAGAGAACGCCACCACAAGTGCTGGGCGCTGCTTCATCAAGTTTCTCTTCCATGAACTAGTCTCCATACTATCGCTGCCGACACTAATTGAATATACGAAAGAGCCAGCCAGAGAGGAAGCTTTCAAGGAGCTTTTCCCGAGGGATGAGGAACAGGACATAAGATTTGCGATAAATTTTTTCACCTTCGCAGGATTGGGGCAGTTGACGGAGGATTTGCGACAGCTATTGATCCAACGGTCTTCTTGAACACGATCTAGATAGAAGGTCCCATAACTGCACCTATACCCACTTTGAACTGATCGGTGCAAGTTCCATGGAACCTAGCACCGTTAAGGCTGACAGGAATCAGGGTCAATCTATCAGTTACGAACCAACCAAATTGCTACTCAGTCTGATCTGAGATTCTTCAATGGTTCAAGCGTCATGTTGACAAATACAGTCACCACTCCAACAGGATTATTTTGGCCTCGACGTAGAAAACGCGCGGAGTGATATTCCGACTCCGAATTTTTTTATCGCTAGAGGCAATTGATGACTACGATTCCGAGATACATGCTTCTCTCGATCGCTCATCACTCACTCCTCTCTAACTTATTATCGAGATTCTCTGACAACCTTTGATCAAGCTTCAGGCCCAAAACTGCGCAGAATGTCGATAGCCAGCAGATGAGGTATTTTGAAGTTCTAATTCTGTGCAATCCCATTAAATCTTTTGTTCTGCAGGGATGCAACATGTTAAATGGTCTAAAGTATACCGGATGCTCCACTTGACTTATCACTGGTACCGGATTTACTAGACGCCCGCAACTCACGAGTGGGTCAATCATGTCACCCAGATCAGCTGGGGAGCCGTCTACAAGTTTGTCAGTACAATGTGTCGGTTTTCATGGATCGCAAGGTTGTAATTAACTTACCTTGAAAGCTAAGACAAAAGTACATTGCTGGGACTTCATAACTAGAACTGTAGATTACGTTATATTCGCATGATACAATACGGTTTTCGACTCCTGAGTGCATAAATTTGGTTTCATTTCTCATCAGCATCAATCTTGTTTCATCCAGATCCTCGATATTCGTCTCGTCTGCAATTAGCTTCTTAATCCGCCCACGATCATCGAATGAAACTAGAGCCCAAGGATCTCCTAATTGCTGGCATTTATCAACGAATTCTACGCACTGTTTATTAAACTCCCTCATAGTTATACTCATGATGCTATCTGATATAGTTGTAGCATGAATGTGAATTTTTTAATTGTGCCGAATACGAAGAATCAATACACCGTTTTGAAACTACTAAGATAGGGGTCATTGCGAAGTTTTATGCTCATTTATTAACAACGGAATCATCGGATTGGTCATGTTTGAGTTCTTCAAAAGGGGAACGCCACTACAAATGCTGGCCGCTGGCATGAGGTTTGCGATAAATTTTTTCACCTTCGCAGGATCGGAGCAGTTACCGGAGGACTCGCGCCAGCTATTGATCCAACAGTCATTTTAAATACCTCATCAGCTGCTCATAGCAACATCTGGGCCACTAATCTTGGCAAGCCTCAAACAACTTGTTACGGGTGGTGACTAGTGTTCTGGCGAGGTCATATGCAATTTTGGTTGAAAAGCCAGTGCTCGTTGTGTTCGAATAAAGTTCAGAAAGCCCGGTGAATCCTTGACGCTCCAGTAGGAAGGCATAGATAATGAAATCTAGCTTGTCGCAATCCTTGACAAACCTAGATTCATTACACTGGCGATCCTCATAATCGGTATAGACTTGTTCGAGTGAGTTCCCAACAACTGCCGGAAAGCATCCTAATATGATATCCATGGCTTTCTTCTCAGCTTTGTGCTTCTCCTCAACGCTTACCCCATCAACCGGCGTTATATCTCCAGTGATCAACTCAGGGATGTCGTGTGTTAAGGCCATTTCTAGGGCTCTAAGCCGGTCAAAGTTTGGCAACTCTTCCTGAAAGTTTGGTTCGCGAGCTAGTGTCATGATGAGTATGGCGACACCCCACGAATGTGCTGACACAGACTCGTTGGGATGCTGTAGCAAATCACCACCCTGATGGGCCAGCATGCGTGGCCAACCAAGCCTATGTTCTTGTTTCAAAAGAAACTCGACCAAAATGCCTTTGAGTAACCTACCGATGTAAGTTTCGGGGAAAATATCATCAAAGAATTCAGCATCTTCGCGTTTGGGCCTTAGCTTCAGTGGCCTGACTAGATCGTCCATGATCAATCGGGTTGGAAGCTTATCTTGAATTGAGGAGGAAAATGTTGGCGATGACTCTGGCTCGAAGGATGCTTGCATAACATCGCGTAATGAAATGAAAGACACGTCCTCACTATGCGCAAACAATAACATTGAGATTCAGAATGTAGAGAGTTGTGGTGCATCACCATCAACAGTGGTGCCCGCAACAGACCTCACTCAGCCTCGTGGTGCATGGGCTGCAGCCTCTCCTAGCTGACATCGGCTAGCAGTCCCATGTGTGATTTTCATTAAGACAGAGGTATGATTTCCGAAACCAAGCCAAACCCTAGGTGCTCCTATCCATGAAGCATATGTTGACGGGGCAGGAAAAAAGATCGAGAAATCAGGTACGGATCTCCTCCAAGCGGCAGGCGGGTGAAATAGAATCGGGCGCTAAAAAATAGCGCCAAAACAGCGCTGCTCTTCACTAGAAAGCCGCGAGCATCGTCCGTCGCGAGCCAGCGGGGGAAGGAAGCACGAAATATGGACTGCAAAAGGTAGGGGGCGAAACATGCTGCTCGATTTGGATCAACAAATGTTTGTGCTCGTGCGTTTTGTTTTGGTTCATGTTTGAGCGCGAAACCCTCGAACGCGGACTTTAACAACTTTAAAGCCTGAAGCCAGCGCAGACTCGGCGCGAACCTTGGCCCAAGTTCTATTCGTCTTTAGTCGTCGAAGTGAACTTGGTGGAGAAACAAGACTGGCTCTTGGGTCGAGTATAAGATTTCCTCAGCTGCTGATGATGCAACACAAGAGCTGTCTAGCTAGCAAAAGAATGGAGAACCTACAGAAACGCGGTCGGCCCAAGTTGGAGGAGATTTCGTCACTCATCAAGGAGGGCGCCCAATCTAAGAGCCCCATAAGATGCAGATTCTGCAAGCGAGCCTTCCCGAGAGAAAAGTCGCTCCAAGCTCATCAGCGGATTCATACGGGCGAACGGCCTTACAGATGCTCACACCCTGGCTGCTACAAGTCCTTCGTCCAATCGGGCCAACTGAGAACTCATCAGCGACTCCATACAGGTAAGTGAGCAGGCTGCTCGGCCAAGGCAAGCAGTTGTCCAGCGATGGCAGACATAATGAGCCGGAAACTGGATCAAATCCAGAGCTAACCCTTATCGCCCGTAACGCGCAACTGCTCGCCCATCATCGATTAAGTCTTCGCTTACCTAACAACCTGAATCCCCCGCAATCTGAAGGAGAGAAACCTTTTCGTTGCAACGAATGCAAGAATAGATTCACCCACGCCAACAGACGCTGCCCAGATCATCCCAGCGCGGGGGTAACGCGCGACGAGACGCCACGTAATGCGCTCTCTAATTACGAAAATCTAACGTTCGTTGGACGCTGGGAACGACGCGACGAGATCATTGGAGCCCTAGCGCTCATCGAGCTATCTCGCTGCCACTAATAATCTCGGCCGAGCCCGCGCAGGGTCCATCAAGAATTTAAGCCCAAACGACCCGAGCTCGAGGAAGTTTGAGCGACTCTCTACCTTAGTGCCCATGGACTCGGAGCGGACGTCCGTCCTTCAAGCTGCCTGCTCGAACTTGCGAGAGGCCAACTATTAATCGCTTCCGACCGAGATTGCTCTCCGCCAAATTTGAATGCGATCGGAGTTTTAGGCTGGGCCAGCTTGCCCGGGAGATGATTGACTCCTGGTCGCACAGATGCGGAATTCCCGAGTAGCATGAGAGCTTCGCGCGTGTTGCCTGCGGCTGCCGCCATCGCGCGTTCGCCATAAACCTAGCATTAGACGAGCTCGGGGTTCTAGCGACAAGATTTGACTTGGCAGGTCACTGTTCCGGCTCTAGGCCGTCCGAGACTGTGCACTGTGCCAAATGGTTGGTGGTTTACGCTCACATTGCAGCGCTAGTCTACCGCTCTACGCGTTCACGACGCCTGAGACGGCATCTACTCAGCCTCAACTTGGCCATTCTGTGCTCTGGGAGTCAGAGCGGTGTAGCACAGCCAGTTTGGGCCAGCGGGTCTTTGTCGGTGCATAAAACTGGCGCTTTGTGTTGCCCCCGTTCGCATTGCGACAGTATGTTGATATTTTGCTTGTGGCAGCCCGAGGATGGGCGCCCATGATCGCGACATATCGAAAGCTATCGTGGCCAAGTAACATGGTGGAAGCAGCTCGAACTATTTAATGGGAGAGAAAAAGATGGCGGAAATACGCGGCCAACAGTTCAACGTGGGCCCGAGATATACAGATCTCAGATATATAAGCGAGGGCGCATATGGAGTAGTGGTGTCAGCTTTAGATAGTAGCACAAGCCGACGTGTGGCCATCAAGAAGATTTCCCCCTTCGACCATCAGACCTATTGCCAGAGGACGTTGCGTGAAATCCGCATACTGACTAGATTCAACCACGAAAATATAATCGATATCAGGGATATTATAAGTGCACCTACAGTGGACCTAATGCGTGATGTCTATATAGTACAATGTTTGATGGAAACAGACTTGCACCATGTAATTAGGGCACAACAGCTATCCGAAGAACATATTTGCTACTTTCTCTATCAAATCCTCCGTGGTCTCAAATATATACACTCTGCAAATGTTCTACATAGAGATTTGAAGCCAAGTAATTTATTGATCAACGGTAATTGCGATTTGAAAATCTGCGACTTCGGACTTGCTCGAGTGGCTGATCCAGAATTAGACGATGCTGGCCTTCTTACGGAATACGTCGCCACTAGATGGTATCGCGCGCCAGAGATTATGTTAAACTCTAGAGGTTACTCCAAATCAATTGACGTCTGGTCAGTGGGTTGCATTTTAGCTGAAATGATCTCCGGCAGGGCAATATTTCCAGGTAGACATTATCTAGACCAATTACAATTGATTTTACGTGTCATTGGCTCACCCAAACGCGAGGAGTTGAATTGGATTCGCAATCAACGAGCTAGAGACTATCTTATTAGTTTAGAACCTTCGCCCAGAATTCCCTGGTCAGAAAGATATCCAAACGGATCACCAAAAGCGCTTGATCTGCTGAATCAAATGTTGACAATGAATCCAAATAATAGGATAACGGTGGAAGCAGCTTTAGCGCACCCCTATTTCGATCTGTACTATGATCCCGCAGATGAACCGGTAGCAGAAAACCCTTTCGACGTGAACATGGAAGTTGATGAGAGTTTAACTCTAGAAGGTTTAAAAGTGTTGGTTTTTCAGGAAATAGAGGATTTTATTCGAAGACAGGGCTGAATAAACAATGACCAGTAACTCTAGTTTTTTCGGTTGTGTGCAAGAACTTAAGTCTCGTCAAGTTGTCCACCACCGGCTAGCGAATCTCTTAGCTTCTGGTAGATTTGTTTCTGAAATTCTGGAGGTAAAAGCATTATTTGCTGAAGCAGTTTTGTAGGACTTGGAGCCCGAATGAACGTTGATATGTAGACATTGGTGAAAGTTGCCATAAGAAACTGACAGTCGAACCTGTCTACGATGCCACCGTGTCCTGGTATTGTGTCACTGAAGTCTTTCACTTTGAATGCTCGCTTGAATCCGCTTGCGAAGAAGCCGCCAAAAGGTCCTAGAACGGAGCTGAAAAGCGACAGGGCTAAAGAATGTAGCACAAAAGGATAAAGATGAACTGTTGTTGGTAACTTTATGAAATAAAACAACTCTAGTGCATATATCCAGCTAGAGGGGAGGACCCTATATTCAGTCAGTAGGAATAAGTGTGATGGCTTGCAGTCGATGGTCTGCAAGTGTAATCCTCTAGAGTAGTCCACAGGGCAGATGAAATATTTATACTGACACATGAAGTAAGATAACTTGAATGGGTTCATAAAAAGGGTTAATTTGCTCACATCCATACTAGCCGATTCCGGGAGATGAAATTGATGAGATACTTACTATAGCGCCCAAGACTATGGTTGCACATCCACCACCTATAAAACCCTCCCACGTCTTCTTTGGTGAGAGCTTAATCAACGGGGTTCTACCACAGATCGTCCCAAATATGTAGGCCATAACATCATTACATATAATCATTGATACAGGCACTATGAACCATATCAATCCCTCGAAAAGGTTTTGGATTATTAAATAAGATTGAGTAACAAATATGAGAAGAGTGACGTGTGTCCATGCAAACTGAGTTATAGTGTTAGTTGATTAGGGGGTGATTCCACAGATGCTTAATGGTCTAAGGCTAACATCAAATCGCTTACCAATGAGAACTGTCTCATATAATATCTTTTTTCCAGACTGAGTACGAACCAAACTAATCCCACTAGGTACAAACAGAACGAGATGAATCTATGGTAGCCGAGTAAAAAGTGATCAAGGACCGACTCTCCAAATATAAAGTAGTTGCTGGCTAGTAGGAAATACCAAGATAAAGATCTGAACCATTTCAGTCCGTGAACTCGGTAAACTGAGTATCCGATAGCAATAATCTCCTGAAAACATTTTACCTGGATAATAAGGACAATACATATCAGCGCTATCGGTCCTATCCATATGAGCAATCCGAATAAGAAGACCATGATTAGTGTGAACAAAGCTCTGATGATGAAGTTAGACATCGTCCGTGGTTTCTGTTGTTGTGGTTTGTTATGATGGTGATATTGATGTGTAATATGATGTTGCGGTTGCGGTTGTGACTGGAGGCTCGGGTTTTGGTCAGCCATTCTGTCGATCGTATGATCGTGAGCCTTTGGTCTGAGTTATTGGTTATCGGTTGCTAGTATGTTGTCTCTATGTTCTCTATATGTGCCAACTTGACCATGAGTCTTCCGGTGAACAATCTAGAAAATTTTGAGAGCAGCTTGTTCGACCTCAAGGTGCATATGCACATGAGATAAAGTTGCATTGATCGTTTTATGACCAGATCGTTGATGTTCAGGGAACTCTCGGCTTTGAATAGACTATCGTATGTATACATGTATTGGATAACAATAAAACAAAAATGAGTTCATCGCAAGTTGAAGCTGGATGCGTGTGACAAAACTCCCTGGAGTACGGTCTACTAGCAATGAAGTAATATAAACTGAGTGCTCGGTATTGGCTGCTACAATCCAGCTTTCTGGGTCCACTTGTAGGCTAACAAAGTCGTTGTTGGCAAATGTATACCAGTGTGTCAGAATTCACGGCTTGATGGGAAGCCGCAAGTTGAGTGGTTGTTGTGAGGGGGCAGCTTCAAGGGTCGAGCTTACTCAATGGGTGAGGCCAGCTAACGTCGATCTGTGGTTGGATAGATGTGTGTCGCTTTCAGCTTAACAAGGAAACGTGACTCGAACTAGTGCATCCGAGCAGAATGTTGTCACAAGGATTATAATTCGACGTGGTTCTCAAAACTTCAATACTGTCTACTCAGACATCAGCGATCAACGTTTGTGGAATGAACGACACTGAGCGCAATAGCCTCGGAATTGGTGTTTGTCCATGTTCAATTAAGTTTATTTGGTGGTGGGGTTATGTTCTACAAGAGCCAATATTCTTGTAACAGTTGAGAGAGCGACATCAAAGGAATCGAGCGAAAGATTCAATATTCGCAACGAATGGCTTGCATCTGTAGCTGCCTTACTAGTAAAAGACCAAAATGATGAGAGTTTGTTGACGAACCATCTGACAAAAGCGTACATTGCACGGAAAACGATTATCCAGTTTCGTTCGAGATCCAATAATCTACTGTGCACTCTAAGCGCGAATTGTGCACAGACATAAAGGAATTGTGTGCGACATTGGCTCATACGATCTGTATCCTTCATTGTTTGGCCTCTTGCAGCTCCGGGTTGTCCTCAAGCCAACTATCAAATTCTATTGTAGGAACCAGTATCGAACATTTAGTCACTTAGATCCATACTGGAATCAATTGAACCACCACAGCCCAAGACAATCCAAGCAGAAGCAATATGATCAATGTGAATGGTCTAAAGAGAAATGCCAAAAATATTGTTAAAAAGTACTCGGATGCTCAGATAAAAGTAAGAGAAGCAACCTCAAATGATCCATGGGGTCCGTCGTCGACAATCATGGCCGAGATTGCCGATCTAACATACAATGTTGTCGCCTTCTCAGAGATTATGCAAATGATCTGGAAGCGCTTGAATGATCACGGGAAAAACTGGCGTCATGTATATAAGGCTTTAGTTGTTCTAGAATATTTAATTAAAACAGGCACTGAAAAGGTAGCCCAACAATGTATAGAGAATATATTTGCCATCCAAACGCTCAAAGATTTTCAGTATATGGAGGACAACAAGGATCATGGCATGAACATTCGGGAGAAGTCAAAAAAGCTGGTCGCTCTATTGAAAGACTCAGAGAAGCTCAAAGCTGAGCGAGCCAGGGCGATTAAGGCTAAATCAAGGCTTGCCGAATCCATGTCATCAGTCGGCAAGAGCAGCGTAGGATCCATGATGAGTAGTGGTAGTAGTGGAAGCGGTGATACGATGGCGAACAACAACGGTAATAACTATTTGAACTATCATAATGATAGTGGTTCTTCGTCTTCTGGTGCAGCGCACCCGCCAGACGCTAGCGCTTTGGCCATTTTAAATTCCGATCTAGATTCGTCTAGACCTCAGACTGTGAGCGAAGAGGAGAACCAGCTCAAGTTGGCCTTAGCTCTAAGCAAGGAAGAAGCGGAGCAGCAAGAGAAGACTAGGAAGAACGACGAGCTGAGGCTAAAATTAGCCTTAGACGTTAGTAAGAAAACATCTAATGCAAATCTTCTAGACGATCTAACTAGTCCAGTGCCAACATTGAGCGACCAGCAAACAGGTCCATCCAAGCCAGTAGCATCCTCGAGTAAAAGTATCATCGATGACCTATTAGGCCTCACAATCCCACCTCCTGAGCCTCAGAACGACCCATGGTCAGTTGACCCATGGCAACCAGTGGCTAATGCACATGATACATTGATTAATACCACCACCACCATACCACCAACGCCCCTCACTGCAGCTGCAAATCTAGCATCCATTCAGAATGACAATATATTTGCCAAGAGGCCTATGTCAAAAAATCCTTTCGAGGACTGATAACTAATGATCAACCCATAACGTCAGTGGAATTTAACCGGTTCAAACCCTTACAACACATCGATACTTTTAAGTGTCATAGACTGGTAGGAGCCCATCATCGTGTATTTAAGGCCGATCTTTTGATAAATATTGTTTAACACCGCCCTCTTAACAAGACATCAAGCGCAATTTATTGCCGATATATCTGTGAGCAGACGAATTATGGCCACTCTTAGACTCTGGGCTGACCTTTCTCTCCAGAAATTTAACATATTAACGGAGCTGATAACCATGAAACCACCATCACTTTGATGATTGATGTTAAACATGCCAAGTCGAGCAGGTCTTTGAATTGGTTCTTCATCCCACTAGCGCCATCTCCCTCTGGGCATCAATATCATCTTCCCATGAATCAGCTCACCCTTCAAGTGTCACAAACCATTTGTACATTCTCATACAATCTGATTTATCGAGAGCACTCCTTAAATCCTGGTAACTGGATAAACAAATTTTAAGCAATTCGTGTACCGTGTGATCAATTAAGCAGGCTGAACGCAGCCAGATAAGTCAGACTTCTAACTCCTAATTGCATTTCCATCAACATTTAGCTAAGCACGAAAAGTAAACTCCTATATGAATAAGAACTATCCTGCCTCAGCAGCCGGGTTATGTGACTCAATATTTACTCGGCTTACAGATAAACTCCAGATTTGTACCATAACCTGACACCGCTCAGAATCATAGTGAGATCAGACTTAACATTTGTCGGTCTTCGAAGACCAAAGCAGATACACGGGTTAACAAAATATTTCACGATAGACCTGGCAGCAGCGTCAGTTTTCTCCTCTCTTGTTATCAGGCTGACATCCGGGGCACATCCGTGGAGTTTCCAATCCAAATTCTTGTAATCCAGGTTCAGACGTCGCCAAATCTCCCCCTTGATCCGTTCCTCTCAAGTAGGTTCGTCCTCATTCCCCAGGGTCTTTACCCTACATCAGCTTATGGACATAGCAACTCATTCTTGACCGATCGGCTCTATTCTCGCGATCAACCAACTCGGTGAAACTTTGAGCCTCATGATACTCCGTTCAATCAGGTGTATCCCTAGAGCTATCATTCAGAAACCAGGGATAAGACCTTTGAAAGAAGATCCAAATGCTCGAATCTTGTTTGAGAGATCCAGCAATCGAGTTCCAGGACGAGAGGTTCCCAAACTCTCATCTGTTACTTTCATCGCTCGTTTGCAATGGGATTGTGCTACCCCACACCACCTAATGAGGGTATCAGGCTTGATCTAGATGTGTTGATTGTTCAGTCGTTGCTCCATGTAAGGATTGATCGTCCTCTAGGTCCGAATATGTATTGGCTGGGAGCCATTTATTCTTTGCTAGTTTGACTTTTCATCAAATGATCGGTACCGAAACTGCCTAGTTTGTCTTGAACTGTTTCGGTCGTTTGCCTCGTATCAGAGAATTGTGTTGAATACAGATATCGACTTGATGATGTTCTCATCCTGTTTGTAGTCGAAAAATAATGGCAGGGCAGGAGGAAGGGAGTTAGAGTTGGCTCGCTTCTGTTCGAGTTTAAACTAGATTACCACTCACTTTATGACAAGCCTCGAGAAATTCGTCGAGAGTTATCACGCCGTCGTTGTTGAGATCGAACTTCCGGAACAGATTCTCCGACTGACTATCATGGTTGTGGATGGTGTCGGTGGAGTTGTTCTGCAGAGCGTTTGGATGTCCGGCAGCCACTTTTGTTGGAAGATCAGCTCCAGCTCGGCCAGCCTCCAGGGCAGCGGCTTGGCCTGAATTGAGCGCAAACTTGCCCATCAAGTCGTGTATTGAGCTTACTATTTTGGTCAACTCGTCGCGAGTTATAATGCCGTCCCCGTTTATGTCATAGAGAGTGAAGATCCACTTCAGTTGCTCATCGATTGTGCCGCGAGTCAGGACGGACAGACCTATAACAAAGTCTGTGAACGTTATTTCCTGCTTCTGTTGGACATCGAAGGAATTGAAGACAAACTTCGCGTACGCATTTGTGTCGGCGCCGCGCGGAAAGAATTGAGCATAGATCAACTTGAATTTGTCCTCCTTCACGACGCCAGAAGGACAGAGCTATTGTAGAATGGAGCGAGTTTGCATTGAGCTGTGTTAGTCTCGTTCGCTTTTGCGTCCAGCAAGGAGCTCGCTCCACTACTCACCTGCTTGAAGCCCCTGTACATGAGCTTGAGCTCTCGCTTGTTGAACTTGGTCAACTTGACCAGATTGTCCAGAGATTCGGGCTTGAATCTCACCGCCTGAGTGTCGAACTCGTCGAGCTCGCTGTCTGTTTGGGGGCGATAAAGAGGGCGATTAGATTTGAGCGGTTGGGCGCCCGTTAGTTGGAGGATCGACGAGACTCACGATAGAAATCGTAGGTTCCCTGGTTGACGTTGTAGGCGTGCATTCTGGGAGCTGGTGGCCGCTGGATGGGCCCGCTGGCTAGCAAGTAGGCTCACACTGCCTGTCTGGTTGCGAGGCCATGCAGCAGACCCGCTTGCCGGGCTCCTCGGTCTGACTCTCGAGGGTCGAGCGCAAACAGCACCTCTCCCACGCCCACCGCTCGCCTCTCACCTCAAGCCGCCAAAAACGCTCCAGTTTAAAGGACAAAACTCTCCAGTTGTCATGCGAATGTTTAACTTGTCAAGTCTCATCCAAGAAAGTCGACAAACAGTCGGGAAGACGAGAGGGATGCATTGTCGTGCGCGCGAGTTTGCGCCCGTCCAAGTGTTGCGGGCGCCTGCGCATGGCGCCACCTCGGCCGGCCCAAGCTCCTGCCAGATTTGGCGCCTCCTCGGCTCGCTTGCTGGATGTGGCGCTAGGAAAACAAACAGCACATATGGCGCCTCCACCGGCGAGGCAAGACCACTTTTGTGCAGCCGAGCGAGCGAGCGAGCGAAAACACGGCCAGGGTTAATAGTTTGCCCGCCCAGCTGTCATCTCGGGCCGCCAGGGTATCCAGCTCGCAGTTGTGGCGCCGCAGTCGCCGCCACTCCCGCGGAGGCCTCCAGGTGCGAGGGGGGCGTGCGGCTGGAGGCCAAGAGGGGCGGCGAGAGGTGGCGAGAGGTTCCGAGTAATTGAATGCTAAACTGGAGTTTGGTGCCAAACTCGTTGCAGCGGCGCAATAATTTTATTCATCCGAGCTCGCGACACCTGAGCCAGCTGAGGTGGAGTCGAACGCCGGCTGCGCGCGCCTCGGCTTGAGGCGGCTCCACTGGCGCAGGCTTGGCTGGCTAGCTTGGCCTGGCTGTCGCCTTGTTGGTGGGCTTAATTTCAGGCGCGCGTCCTCCCTGCTCGCTGGCTGCTTGGATGGGCCAGAGAGGAAATGGCGCCCTGTAATTGCCGCTCGCACTGGAATTCATCTGGGCCAACGTCGGCCCGGCCAAAGTCAATCGGCCTGATAGTGCGCCAAGTCGGCGTGCAAAAGCGCCCAGCCAGTCCCAGTTTAGCCGCGCTCGTGGCCCATTGAACAGGCCGAGCGTTCGTTAGAATGGCCCATTCGCGGCCAAAGGGGAGCCGAACGAGTGGCGCTCGCTCGCGCGCACAGCGACTTTCGCGACTTGCAAGCCGCTAGGTGAAATTGTCTCGCCCTCGAATTAGTTCCCCAATCCAATTCCAACAAGCGGCCCGATCGGTCTGATTTTGGGGCCCAACTTTCAATGGGCGTGCCTGCGGGGCGGGCGAGTGGGCGCCCGAGTGGCGCGGCTGGCGCGTCTAATGGGCGCGCCCCTAGCTCCTAGCTCTCAGCTCCTAGCTCTCAGCTCTCAGCTCTCAGCCCTCAGCTCGCGACTCGCAACTTGCAACTCGCAGCTTCAAGCTGCAAACCGCGATCTCTGTCCTCTCGCAAGCGAGTCATAAATCAAGGAGCTCGCAGCTCGGGGGCGGAGTGCGCAAGCGGCCCGCCCGCCGGGGAGGCAACATCGAAAGCGGATGATGGATGCCGAGAGGAACTAAGTAGCCTGTTAAGAGCTCGAGGCTGCATTGTGTTCTGGTTGCGCGACAAGCGGCCCTCTCGGCGGCCCGCTAATCATGCTGGTGTCGCTCCCGGCGCCGCTAATGACCGTTGTTGGCTGGCGGGCAGGGCAACATATTTGCTGGCGGGGAACTGAGCGGCCGCCGGCTTACAAGCGAGCGCTGCGGCAGACAGTGTAGCTAGACCGATTTGGCCGACGCACTTTGTGGCTCGACAAGAGCTGCGCCCTCTAGCTCGGCGCGCTGGCTCGAGCCGCCGACAGGGGGCGCCGCCTGCCGGCTGGAGCGAGCCAACGCCCGGCCGCCCGCCAGCAGCGGCCTCCCTTGGCGGCCAGCCGAGCGCCGGGCGAGCCCGATGCGCCAACAAGTGTAGCGCGTGAGTCAGAGGCCCGACTGGCGGCTGACTGGCCGCGCAAAGCAGCCGAGCCGAGCATTCGGCCTCCATCCACTCGGCCGTCTACCTGGCCGCTCGGAGGCAAGCGGCGAGCAAACACACCGGCAGCAGCTGGCGCAACCTGTGTTAGTGTTTATTTATATTTCCATCCACTGAATCATCGGGCCCGCAATCATTTGAATGGCCCAAGATGCGGCGGGCTGCAGCGAGCGGCGCTGGGAGGGGAGCGAGCGAGTCTGGTCTCCGCTCGAGCTGCGCCGGCCGCCTGTGACGACACCATTCGGCCGCCGCTATTTGCTGGCTCCGTGTCGCCGAGCGCACAAACACACCTACCTACCTCAGACGACAGATTGGCTCCAACCGAGCGCCTTATGCAAATTATCGATCCACCCACCTGAAGCAGCCACCTTCGAGCCCCAAAAGCGAGCGTTGCAGACGAACGGCGAGGCACGAACCAAGTGCAAACCGAAGCGGTCAACTGGAGCCAGCCAGCCAGCCAGTTGGGCCCAAGACTCGAGCAAGCGCTTGCTGGCCCGCACCATGTGATCATGAGCAAGCACTTTTATTATGAGAGAGGAAGCCAATTCACTGTTGCCGATCACTGTTACCACTTCGAGCTAGGGCCGTCAGCAGGGCAGAGCCCAACGTTTGTTCCAGGAGCCAGAGGTAGAGGGCGAGCGCGAGCGCCAGAGAGGGAGGCGGACGCTCGATAGGATTTGAGAGGAATGGTTTTCGTCCAGTTGAATGAAGAGGAGAAGCTTCAAGTGTTGCTGCTCGCCTTTGGCCTCTTTTTGGCGGCGCTGCTGGCGTCCGTCTGTCTGGCGGCCAGCTTCTGTCCGCTGAACAGGTGGCTGCTCGAGCGCCACTCGAGGCGGCGAGCCTGGCAGCGCGCGCAGCTGCCCGCCGCCTACCTGCCGGCTGGCCAAGCGCACTGGCCGGAGTTGGGGCCAGAGAAGAAGATTGCGATGGCGAGCCAGGCCGGCTGCTTGGGCGCCTTCGTGGGGCCGCCGCCAGCCTACGAGGCCGCGCTCAGGGCGAGCAGACTCAACTCGCTCGGGCTGGCCAACAGCAAGCCGGCCGGCGGCGAGCTCGACGACAGCAGCCAGCACAGCAACCAGACTGCCACTCCGATTGGAGCTCACAGCCAGCTCGACTTGGGCGACTACTTTCATCAGCCGAGGGAGGCGCCGGCCGAGCAGGCTGGCTGTGCGTTGGCAAGCGACTGCTGTCCAGCGGAGACGGCGGCCTGTGCGCGCGCTCCGCTCATGTTGCGCATTTGGGTGCGCGTTCTGGAGCCGGCCGAGCTGGTTGCAAGGGCGAGGGGTGCGAGCGGCCAGTCAAGCGGCGCCGGCCTCGGCAGGCGACTCTCGCTCGCAAGACAGCTGAGCATCCCGCAACTGTTCGGCTCGCTCGTGAGCTTGGCCGCGGCCGCCGGCAGCAAGGAGGAGGCCGGCGAGCAACAGGAGCCCCGAGTTGGCCCCACGCAAGCAAGCAGCGACTCGGGCACCAGCGACTCCATTGCGTCCTCGAGCGGCTCGTCGTCAGCGGCGGCGGCGGCGGCGGCCGCCTCAGCCAGCCAGGCAGGCCGGGAGGAGTCCGCGGCGCCGGCCGAGAGCGCGGGCAAGCGGCGCGAGATGGGCGCAGGCAGGGCGGCGCTGGCCTCCATCTCGCCAATAACAAGCCGCGTGCTCCACATGAACGTGGCCTCCTTCAGCTACGCGAAGGACGAGTCGCTAATCAGCACCAAGAGGCACGAGGAGATGAACTGGCGCCACTTCGGGCCCGGCGGGCAACTTGGCGACGAGCGGCCGGGCAAGGTGTGTCAGCTGGTCATAAGTGTGTGCGACCTCGAGAACGCGCTCAGGTTCAGCCAGCTCAACGAGCGAAGTTGCGCCCTCCTCTCCAGGAGCAGCGCCGTCTATGTCCAGTGCGAGCTGCTGGCGCCGAGGTCGAAGTCGGCCATGCTGCTGAGGTACCCGCTCAAGGCTTTGCAACAGGGCCAAGGGGCGAGCGCGCACACGGTCAACCTAGCGGCGGCCAGCGAGCGGCCTCTCGTGGCGGCCGCTGGCAGCCCACTCGCGCCGCCGCCCACACTGTCCGGCAGCGGCAGCGGCGGCGGCGAGCAGGCGCGCTGCTGCGTGGGCGCGACAACAAGCTGGCGCCACGAGCCGAGCGCCGACGGAAAGTCCATTGTAGTCTTCAGCAGCCTTCCAAAGCAAATTGCGCCCGCGAGCCAGATTAGCGCAAGCTCGTCAACAGGCGCCAAGCGAGCGCCAGACTTGCTCCAGTTCGACGCCGTGTTCGTGAGCCCAATTTTAAACAGATCAGCCATCGGCGACGGCTTCATAAGGTTGCGCGTCTACTCGCAGTGCAAGTACGTGAACGAGACTTGTCTAGCCGAGCTCAAGTTGCCCATCAAGCGGCTGCTCAAGGGTCAGAGCGGCGACAACCTGGCCGACGCAGGAGGCGCCGCCCATCGGCCGCAGGCGCAGGCCGACTTCATACTGAACAACCTGCTTGCAAATTTGGTCACCGCGAGCACGGGCTCGCCACTGAGCGCGCTCATCGAGCAGGGCGCCTCACTTGGCGGCCGCGAGGAGTGCGAGCAGGAGGAGGAGGAGGGGGGTCAGTTTGGGCGCGTTCGGGGGGCCGCGCAGGGCCCATTCAGCCTGGGCTGGTGGAGTTCGGGCGGACTGCGGGCGTCGCACTCGGCGGGCGGCTCGCTGGACGAGCGCGAACAGGTTGGCCAGTGCGGCAAGTGCGCCGAGTTGCAAGGTGGCGGCGCAAACTACTGCCGCTCGCTGCTCGTCTCGCACTGGCTCAACTACCTCGTGGCGCCCTCCTACGAGTGCCAGCCGGTTTGGGAGCAGCGGGCCAGGCTCATACTCGGCCTCACCTACTTGCCAACCTCGAACAGGCTCGTCTTCAACGCGCACAGGGCCACCCTCGACGGCGACAGCCTCCAGGCGGCCAAGCACACACTCAAGCGACTCCGCCTCCAGTCGAGCACCTGCTACCTGCTGCGCTTCCTCATGCTGGCCGACGGGCGCCTGCTCAAGCGGAAGGAGACGCCGCCAGCGAGGAGGCCGGAATGGGACAGCCAGGAGCCGATAACGTTCGACCTGGTGAGCGTGAGCGTGGAGCAGCCGGCCTTTGTGGTGGCGCTCGTGGTGCGAAATGCGGCCTCTGGATTGGGCTCGGCGCAGAGCCTGCAGCCGAACCAGTGCAACTGCCCGCTCTCGTCGGCCGCGAGTGGGGCGCCGGCGCTGGGCGGCCGCTCTGAGGCCGGCCCAATCTCGGCTGGAGGCGGCGGCGGCGGCGGCGCACACGCGAGCTCGTGCGCCCTCCACAGCGCCGAGCTGGCGGGCTGCTCGAGCCAGCAGCAGCGGCAGGAGCGGCGGCGGCGGCAGCGCTGGCGCGCAGACAAGGGCCTCGTCGTCGGTCACCTAGTGCTCGCCGGCCAGATTTGGCGCGAGTTGCGGGCGCAACCGAGGAGGCAGATTGTTAGACAGTTCAAGTTGTACTAGTCCCTTCCAAACTGTAAATAAACGCTCCACTCCGAGCCACCAGAGTCACGCTTCCTCCCCGCGGCGAGCCTCTCAAGGCGAGCCGCTCGCTGGAACTCCGGCTCCTCCTAGCGACAAACCCGTCCTATCGCGGCTGAGACGAGACAGCCGCCGCCGCAGGAGCGCTCGATCAGCGCGCATCCATCATCTCCGGCCGGCCGGGCCCACAACATCCATCTCGGGCGCTCGCTCGCGGCCCAATTTGCCGATCGGCCCATTCATCGCGCTCGGCCTCCGCCGGCTCAACTCTCGCAGGGCGCCATCTGCCGACCGCCGACCGCCAACTCCGAGGGAGCCGCAGTCGCCGCAGAGGAGCCTCAACGGGCTCAGCGGCCGCCCCAGTGGCGCCGCCCGCCAGCCAACTCCTCGCCGGCCAACTTGAGGCGAGCGCCGCCCCTGCCGCTTCGAGCTCCACTTACCTGTGCCCGCCTTTCGCTGGTGGCGGCGGCCGGCGTGCAGGCCGACCGCTTTGAGCAGTCGCTCCATCGAGTTCATCTCGGCTCCACCTCCAATTGCGGAGCGCCTTGCCACTTTGCGTCAAACTTAACTTGCGATGCTCACTTGGCTCGCTTGGCCGCCGCCCAAGTTGACCTCTCCACTCCACTTCTCTCCTCTCCTCTTCTCGCCACTCCGCTCGTCCGGCCCGATGCAAACGGCGGCCCGCCGCTCGAGCGGCCAACTCGCACTGCTTGAAAGGTGCGCCTCCCTCTCGCGACCAACTTTGCTCGCCCGCAAGACCTCCTCGGCTCGACTGGCGGCCACTTTCTCGCTCGCTCGGCCAGCCGTCGCCCTGAGCAGCCGGCCGCCGCTTGTTTAATTATGGCGAGTGCAATCAAGTTGTCCATACTATTTGGGGCTCGTTCCAGTTTGCGCCCGCAACCAGCTGCTCGCTCGGCCCAAAGCGCGACCTTAGCTCCTAGTTGCGCCGCCGCTCTGGTCTTCGCCGCGGCCGCCGGTGGCCAAGCGGCCCGAGCGCCAGATGGAAGCGTTATGGATCCGCCTCATCCTCTGCCGCCGCCGCCGCCGCCGCTCGCATGGCCAAACGGCAGCCCTTGTGGCTTCGCGCACTCGCCTGCCTGATTGATTCCTCGCTCGATCGCCATAAAGCCCAATAACTTGGCGAGCCGAGCAATGCGACGCTGGCGCCAACTCCAGCGGATCCACTCGGCCGGCCTGGCCGCCACGCAGGCGCGACTGCCTCAATTGCGCGTCCTACTCGCCCATCAGCCACGGCCACCAAGCAGCTGTCTCAGCGGCAAACCCTCTCTCGGCTCCCCTTGGGCACCGGCCGGGCGAGAGCGCAACTGGTTCAGAGGGGCCCGTTGCTGTGCCAGACTGAGCACTTGGAGCTCGGTCGACGCCCTCGCAAACTGGCGGCCACTCATGGCGAGCCGGCCGCCCTCTGTGCCAATCCAACCGGCGCTCAAGGGTTCCCTTTGGCCGCTGAGCTCGACCGGCGCGTCCCTCTTCCTCGAGCGGCGAATGGAAGCAGAGGGCTCGTCATGAAGGACTGCCCATTGGTCGCGCTTGCAAAGGCAGCTCGCTCTATGCGCCCCATTGGAGCATGTCGCCCGGCTCGCTAGGTGGCGCCAGCTGAGCCGTCGCGAGCCGGCCTGCTGGCGGGCGACTGGAAAGCGGGCGGCTCCATTGTTGCTTGTCTCCATTTGGCAAACATTGGAACGGTCGGATGGAGTGGCCCTTGCAAGCGCCAACCCCAATCAAGGGACTGGCGCCGCTAGTTTGAGCGGCGAGCGATAAAGTGGAGCAAACGTGCGCTTATTCATGTCCCTCTCGCGCGGACAAATCTCGGCGCCCATCAGTCCGCTGTCAGTGGGTGCTGGTGTCACTTCCGGCCCATCAATCAGCCAAATCAAGTCTAGCTGGCTCGCCGATAGGTCATCGTGGGCGCGCGCCAACTTCCGGCTGTCGCATGCAAATCAATCATGGCGAGCGTGTTCGGGCGGCCGAGTTTAGTGGCAGATGGAAGCGGCGCGCTTAAACAAACTGCGCAGGCCGACGGCTGGCCACTTCGGCCGACATTTGGGCCATCGAGTTGGGTTTTGTGCGAGCTTGAAGGGGAGCTCCGCCAACCAGAGGCGGCTAATTGTTTCTCGCGTCCGCACTGGCCTGGCCAGCTGGGCGCCTGGAAGGCCGCGACTGGCCGGCGGAGGCTGCACTCGCTCGGCTCGGCTCGGCTCATCTCGGCTCGCTCGCTTGGCTGGCGAGCGGAGGCCCAATCAGGCCGGCCGCCGCCTCGACAGGTATTCACGCAATTCAGCGGCGGCGGCCGAGCGACAAATTGGCCGGTTGCGCTCAGCTGGAGGCCGGACGCGAGTTCATCGGAGCCCACCGATGGCTGGCTGGCGGCGGCCTGGCGAGCGCCGCATCGGCCCGCAAGTCGGCCCTCGATGGCGCGGCTCGGGCGGGCCGGCGACTAATTAAGTTGTAGGCCAGCTCAGCACTCTGGTCCAATTTGGGGGTGGCGCCATTCCGGCGGAAATGGCCAGCAGCGAGTGTCTCCTCCGAGGGCGCAAAAGCGGCAAATTAAGTTACTCTGGCTCGCAAATATTGGCCGGCCCAGCCGAGGGCGGCAGCGCGAGCAAAGGCTGCTCTCGTTCTCGTTCTCGTTCTGCACAAAGTGAATAAATTTGCGCTCTTGTTTGCTGGCGCCAAATGGACGCCAGCAAGCGCAGGTTAGTTTCAAGTTGCTCGCCGAGAAGCTTACCTATCGAGAATATTGAATCGAACGAGTGTTTTCGCTTCTTCTTTTTCTTCTTGCTCTTGTCTTGTTTTTGTTGTTCTGGATGTTGTTGTTGTTGTTGCTGTTGTTGCAGCTGCTGGCGGAGCTGTTGCTCGCCGACCGCCGACTCCTCCAGTTTCCTCATCGCGCTCGAGCCTCAGAGCTCCGCTCGTTCACTCAAACTGGCAGCGAGTCTATGCGAGCTCGCGAAAGCCGACACCAGTATTGAGGCAACTCTTCGAGTCCAAGTCTTGCCGCCTCGGCACAAAACTTTGCCCCATTTTCCTGCACAAACTCAGGGCGCCGCCTCAGCTCTGCAGCCCAACTTTCGCTCTCCTCTCGCTTTGCAAGCAAACCTGCCGTCAGTTTCTGGCCCAAGGCGGCAAGCAAAAACAGAGCCCCCCAGCGCTCGCTTGATAGTTTTGTATTTATTGACTGCGGGCCGAGGGCGGCGGAAATCCGGCGCTTCAATGGGCTAATTTTGAATGAGGAGTTGAGTGTTGAGGCGCATGGGCCGAGCGGAGTGGCCCGAGCTTCGTGCCGAGGGAAGTGCGCGAACGGCGCTAGGCTCGGGCGGGCTTCTTGGCGCCGGGCCGGCCGCGCATGCGCGCAAGCCCGCCCAAAAGCGCCCCAGCCTCCTCCTTCCAGCCTCCAACTCAGAGCTCTTACTCTCTGAGCCGGACCCAAACTCGCAAACGCAAAACAATCCGACCGACCGGCGCAAGCGGCGATTTGGCCGCCAAACCGGATGAGCCGCGTTCGATTGAACTAAGCCGGCTTGGCCGAGCGAGCTTTGATGCGCCATTTGAATGTCAGGCTGGCCGGCTGGCTGGCTGGCTGGCAGCCCGATTGGCCGCCCTGCCGGCCGGCCGGCCAGCTAACAAGCAGGGGCGAGCCGGCGCCAGACTTGGGCAGGCGGCCCCATTGCGCGCCGACTTGGGAGCTCAAGGCGAGCGGGCCGCCCAAGCGCCAGCCTGAGCACAATTACAATAAATGTCAGAGTCGCAATAATGTGCCAGCAAGAGGAGCGGCAACTCTATTGGCTCCAAGAGCTGCCAATGGGAGCCAACATGAATGCGAGCGAGTTGTTCTCGCTGCTTAGTTCTAGTTCTAGTTTGCGCCCAAGCTCATGCTCCAGGTGATTGCGCGTCTCCCGAGAATCATTGTTGCGCCTCCAATAATGTTGGCGTCCAAGGTCGCGTCCGAGCGGCCAACAATTGGGGGCTCGCCAGCGCAGTTGCGAGCGTTGGTCGGCCGCCCGGCTACGTGGCCGCCGCTCTGGCTGGCCTAGCCGGCGGCGGGCGGATACGCAAGATCAGCGGCGGCGGCAGCAGCAGCAGCAGCAGTTTATTGCCATTTTCGGCACGTATCCGAGCCGCGCGGCTTCGGGCGCGAGGTTGCGCTGATGAGCCAGCGCCAGCCAGGCCCAGACTAAACGCATTGGCGCCAGACGCAAGCCGAGTCGCCACTCGCTCGCTGCCGGCCCCTTTTTGCCCGCCGGCCCGCCAATCCGAGCAGGAAAGTGGGCCAAGCGGAGGTCTGATCAGGGCGGGCTTATTATTATTCAGTCAGCCGGTAAGTCTGGCCGAGATAAACCGGCTCACCAGCTCGAGCCCCTCCGACTGCACCTTTTGTTTGCCGCGCGCCCACTTAGAGCTGTCGATTTGCGAGCCGCACAGATATCATGATGGATGGAAGCCGGAGTGTAAACACGGATAGCGCGAGCCAGTCACTTGTTTAAAGTGCAATCACAATTGGAGACGAGCCTCCACTGGCCAACTCGCTGCCAGTGTGCGCCGCCCAGCCGATTGAATGGCAAACAATGGACATGCCTCCCACTGATTCGAGTGGGCCCCAGAGAGGAGCCCACAACATGGTGGTGGCGGCCGGCCGAGAGCGGCGCCTAGCTGGCCTCGCCGCGGACTTCAAATTGGCTACTTCGAATTGGCGAGCGCGCTCAGTGGACAGGCCGATAAACTAAGTGAACGCGATTCAGGCCCATTTTGCATCGGCAACCTAAATCAGCCGGCTTAACTCTCATTCCACTTGGCAGGCCGAGCGGACCCTTGCAAGTGCGAGCGCGAGCGCAAGTGCAAGCGCGAGTTCAACTGCTAGTGGGCCGCCGATAAGCATGCAGCCTCCCCTGCGCTCCCCCGAGGCGCCCTCTCGCCTCCAAGATAGGGCCTCCAAATTGGCCCCTTGAGCTGGCGGCCGGCTGGCGATCGTATTGGAGCCGGAGGAAATCGATCGGAAGGGGCTGCGACTGATCCGAGGAGTCCACCTTTGTGATGTTGTGGTTGTTGTTGGAGGAGGAGGAGGAGGAGGCCAATTATTGTGGGGCCGGCGGAGTCTGTGTTGCGCTGAGCTGCTTGCCTGCTTGCTGCTCCTCTCGCCGCTCGGCGCACAAAGCAGCGGCTCGTGTCCAGCTGAACTGGCGCGCCCTTTGTCCTGTCTGCGGGCCCAACTGTCCGCGGCTTGGCGCCGGCCCAAGTGACCAGCGACAGGACATGGAGGGCTTGGCAATTGAGTCCGCCCGTCCCATAATTGGCTCTCGTTGACGGCTCAGGATTGCGAGCGGCGCCAGTTGGGCCCATTGAGCCGCTCAACTCCGGTGGCAGGTAGCCCGGGGGAGGTTGGATCGGGTGGGACTTGGCCAAGCTCGTCGGGTTGCATTCATGGCCGACGTTTCCAATCATCTTGGCTCGCTGCAACTCGAACACGGCCGGCTGAAATTGAATTCGCCTTAACAAGCAGTTGGCATGGAGCTTGACCATAGGAGCTGTGCGCTGCTTTGGCTTTCGAGCCTCGAAGCCGATCGATGGACGGGAGTGGAGAGAGCGGATTTGCAGGGGCACCAATTGGAGAGCTGATTGGCGAGCGCAACTCCTCGAACTCGGCCACTCATACCCAGTCAGGGCTCGTCGACTGGAACCTCGTCGGATGGGGGACTCGCGCAGAGGCCTTACAGCGCCACATGGGGCGAGTTGGCGCCAGATCGGAGGGATAAAGAGTTCATCCCGTTTTGCCGTCCCCTAGAGGCAAGGCAAGCTAAGTGCACTCTGCTTCCAAACGCAGGGACAGATGAAGGTCGTTGGATCAATCGAGGATATAATCAATCTATCTTGGCTCATGTCTAGCATCATGAGAGCGCGCGCGTCCTCCGCACCTCTTGGCGCTCGACGGAAGTGAGAGAGAGAGACGACCACTTTCAATTCTCATGATCCAATTTCAGGAATATTAGATCTCTCTAAGCTGAACACTTGTTGCGCCATCAGTCGACCAGACTCCTCAGCTGAATGCTCGAATCCGCGAGAGATTAGATTTAGTTTGGCACCGATCAGTAGTCGTGTGGACGGGACTCGGCTGCTCGTGTAAGTGCGCTCTTTGTAGTGGACTTCTGACAAGGCCACTTTATGCCAAGAGCCTATGTGAGTTAAGTGTCCATGCAAATGCTATCACTGCATAGTGTCGTCCTTGAGCGCTGTCCACTTCTCGCAGGTGGGTCTGCTCATAGAACTCAAAGCGGTCTCTAGGCTCCCTTCATCTCCAACTTTGAGCATCCCTTCACTGGAGATCTGAATGGGTCCTAAGTTTGTGTTTGGCCGCATTCCGTCCACCGGATCCACCCGAGAGTATGTGCACCGGATAAGAATAGATGATATGAACATAGGTTCATGTTCGTCATGAGTTGGCATACATAAGTTGGCTCCATATCGCGAAGATTGAGACCATCCGCGATGGTCTCGATCTAACGCAAACTGACTGAATCTAGCTTGCTTTGCCGAGTTGATATGAGAATTTCATAAGGCGTTTGGCAACCACTTTATCTGGGCTGCCAAAGCTCCCTACGATGTAGAGAGCAGTCAACGGTTATCTACACTTAGAAATCAACGCTTGATCTCATAAATTTCTGTCCCGAGCAAGTTTAGTCCATCGAAACTCGAGTGAACTCTTTCGCCTTGCTGACAGCATGCTTCTCATTCACCTTGAATCCTTGGCCTGAGGCCAAAATCCTAAGCGAATGCCAGTGTTTGCCTTATATTTTTACGAAGTAGGATCAACATAGGTTTTTCGGTGATCACAACACCTTGTATAAGAGCGCCTAAGAATCCCTTCCTAGTGGCAGGATGACAAACTTGTATACCCTTTGTTGTGAGGAGACTCGCTTCAATTTAATGGTTCAAAAAAGAAGTTGGATATCATAATGTGCCGGGGAAATCCAAACCAACTTGATCTGTGACCTTGAAAGGATGTGGAGAATCTCTAACGCGAATATAAGATTGGGGCTCTCATATCTGGGCAGATCCTTCTCATGGTTGGATTTTTGCTCAGTTTTGTTCCATCATTGAGGTTGTTTCATCATTGACTGTCAATTAGGGTGGTCGACACAGGAATGAGATCGACTTACATTGAATGCAATGCAGCAATGTAACTTACAGGGTCTCAGTGGTAACTTCCAAGTTTTACGCTTGTGATTCGAGAAAACAAGAACAGATTCACACGTGTTACCAGACAAAAATCACTCGATCTTTACATTCGCCTTGATCTCTAAATATCTTAGACAAATGGAATCTCCGAGACCTAGTTTGTCTGAGAGGTAGGCCAACCGCAGCGAATTATAACTCCGCTAGAGCTGGCTTTTATCATAAAATGTCGAGCAAATTTTAATAGTTACGACCTCCATTAGAAGGCATCGATTCTCAACGGGCAAACTCTTTGATAGCAAACTTTGGATTATTCTTACCAGAACTATTACTAGGATACCATGACACCCGCCAGAGCTAAGAGAAACTCCAAAGCTCCCAACAGATTCAGCTCTGACAATTCTCGCATAGAAACATCAAATGACGACGGAGAGACAAATCTGGTTCAGGCCGATGTCCTGTCAACCGAGCGAGTTACTACTATCAATCCGGCGATGAAACCTAAGCAGGCACTCAGAGAGCCTCTCAAAGTTAAGCTACCGAAACTTAAACGTCTTCCCGTACAGCCAACCAAAGATAGCTCCATAAAGAGTAACCCTGAGATCAAGATACACAAAATCAAATTGCCATCATTATTTTCGAGAAAACAGAAGAGTGTTAGCAACAACAATGATCTTAAAACGAATCATAAGAAACCCGTCGAAGAAGACAAACAAGGTACTCGAGAGGAGCTCGAACCCGACGATTCTCACGAATTCACACCATCGCCACGGCACCAATCGCCGACCCCCATGGTTACTTGCCACACGTCACCACAGATTGATGCGTGTGAACCAGCACTACCCACAGATATAGATCCTTCATTCACTTCCAGCGTGTCGGATGGCTCAACGTCTTCAGTAGATGATGTAAGAGCGAGCCCCTCTGGCCCAGATTGTAATGTAGCCCCGACGGATGTCGTCTCAAATCAACCTGCTGTGCCCCCAAGTTCGGGAATCCACTGCCCTTGTGGCGTGGATGACGATCTTGGGGTCATGGTGGAATGCGAAAGTTGTTCAACTTGGCAGCATGGCCACTGTATTAATGTCGGTACCGAGGAGGACGCCTACGAAGGATATGTCTGCGCCTACTGTTCCCTCCCTAAGGGCGAGGCGCATAAATCACTCTATGGGCTGATCGTAGGCGATAGACTTCTACCTCAGTTCAAATCTCTAGAATCATTGATGGCAAAAGACGGAAATGTAGAACGGGACGATGCTAACGAGAATAATCTATTTAAGGTTGAAGATTTGTATCAAGCAGTTGCTGATGTTCGGAGGGTTCTAAATAGCATCAGAGTTAAATGGCGACTTCTTACAAGCCAATCGTATGAACTTGAGCTAAGAATATGGCAAAATCCCTATTGGTCAGATGAACCAGCCTCATTTGCAGAGGATGAGAAGAATTTTTACTTCATCGACAGGTGCAAAAGGAACCTCAGACTGAACTTACGCAATATGGTGAAACGGGTCGAACATCGTTCTAAACTGATCAACTACGCCATCACTGCTGCCGAACGAGGGGCTGATCCGCAAGACTCCAATTTGTTGCAGATAAGGCATTCTTTTGTAGAGCTCCAAAACTCCATTCAGGAATACAAGGATAAATTGCAGAACCTCAGCTGATTGTTGGTGGTATATAAACAACTAGGTTAGTATCTTGTTATCAGTCAGGCTAATCAACTGGGCTCCAAGTTGGCTGAACCAGTTGTATGACTCTTTTCTCGGCCTCTGTCGAGTCTGATCAACTCTCCCTACATCCATTGTATGGCTAACCTGTAATCTCTTCTCTCCATGGGGTCACCTTGGCAACAACCTCTTGCCTGTTAGACGTCAGAGTGTCATGTCAAGTATCACTTAAGTTATAAACTAACATAGAAATTTATATTGTCAGATTGATATTATATTAATATTAAATTGCCTCTATTACGACCGGGCTGAGCTTTACTTCAAGGTTAATATTTCGAGAAACTGAATTTGCAATATTGATCCGATCAATTGTATCGGATCAACCGCCTAGATGTGTGAAAGTTTTGAAACCTTTCAAAATTTCGTCCCTACCAGAACCGATAGCCCTCACGAAATTCGTCGCTCCTTTGAAGAGTCCAGGATTACTATCCTGGTGAGGTTGCTCTGTGTCTTGTCCAACGCTACTATCATTTGCTATAACGATAGGGACTACAAGACGTGACGGGTTCAGGTCAGCGTCGGATAAGGGCGTTTTCAAAACGCTTGGCCCATCCGCATACATCAATTGGAAGGTGGCCACTACGGCAGGTGCATTCACATTTCTGATCAGATCTTTTCCGTCGACAAAATCAAAATGATTATATGTTGGTATCGCCAAGTCAAGATAAGGTTTTACGCCTAGCTCTTTGATGAGTCGCTCTTGATCCTCACGAGTCGAAAGAAAATCAGAGTAGCCACGGGCCAGAATGATACGGTCAGACCTAACTTTTGAAAGATCGTAGGCAGGTGGATGAGGCTGACCGTACTTCTTCAAGTTTTCTGCGGCACCATGGTCGTACATGCCGAATCTTTTTCCTACGAAGAGCTGGAGGAAGTGTTTGATCACTTTTATCGAGGTGCTCTTGAAGAATTCAGTGAAGAAACTCGGTGCATGTTGTCCTGAACCTTTGCCGCCAATGCCGTTGATTAGCGGGGCGCAGATCAGATTGCTCATGCTTTGAACTCTGCACAGATTCCTCAAATACGTATCGACAATATCAATAGCTGGTTGTGGCACAAAACTGTAGTGTATAAATTCAGGCACTAAACCGCCGAGAGGAGCCAGCAGTGGCAATGTAAGGCCGCGGATATGAGCCACGTATGTAACGGGGGCCATGCAAATGATGGAGGCCATCTTATCAGCATATTCTGGTGCCGTTGACAGCAAGGCGAACATGTAGAAAGTTGACTCGCTGTATCCAACGTATACCAACTTTCTTGAGTTGGTCTTGGCGAGGACAAAATCTATGAACAGAGGAAGATCGATGAGAGCTCCATCATCTAGTGAAAAGTCCCAGAACTTCTGAGCGGTTTTTAAATTGACTTCATCACTAATATTGCGGTTGTTCGCGTTGGTTCCTCTGGAGTCGTAGAGCCAGACATCAAAGTTGTTGTTGCTAAGCATGAACGGAAGAGAGTTATCGTTCGAATTGTCCACTGGATTTCCATAATTGATTGTAGGCTGGCCTATCACGGGTCTCCTTGGCCGCGAGCGCTCGGAGCGTGAAATCATGGAGGAACTGTCATACAGGACACCATGACCGTACAAGACCGGATACTTGTTTAGCCTGTTTGGATCGGCGAGCGGATTTATAATCCGGTAGATAGTCAGTGGATATGAGCCGGTTTCAATTGTATATAGGACTCCCAAGAAACCACGTGATCTTATGGTATCAAGCTCGGATTGGAATTGTACTCGTTAACATAACATGCGGCTTTTCATGTTGTTCGAGCTGACCATGTGAACTTACTGTATTACTTCGATCGGCTCCCCCTACCTTGACCTCAATACCGACTCCTGAACTAACTGCACAGAGAAGAAAAATCAATGTACCGATAAACATCATAATGGTATGCGCTCCTGCCCTTGAATTCGTTCAGGTCAGATCTCCTCACCAGTCGCTAATCAGCCACTCTCAATTGCACCTGAAAAAGATGGCGGACAATCTCTCAGATGCCTCATTCTTTAAACGAGCTAAGATTTTGAGTTTGTGATAGCCTTACCCTGAATCGGCCCCTATACCTCAATCATAGGGAATAGGGAAGTTCAACAGCTAGTTAGCGCTAGAAGATCAGCATTGATATCATGTAACACACGTCGCTACTCAGGTCTGCCACTCGGGAAGCGTCAGAACTTTATATGAACCTCAAGATCGTCCCGCTTGCCTGCTACGCCTGTAGAGTACCGCAAATAGGATAATCGAGATCCTTATGGATATACTCATTCAACTGCCAGAGGGAATGGCTTTGGCAATGGGTAGCAAATTTAGCCGCCTAAATTTTCGCGCAACTGGTGAGGCACCGGTCATTAAAATGATAAGCCCAGGACCCACGATCACCCTGACGTGATCCTGAAATCCTGAAGCTTGCTAACTTTGTAGAGTAAAAAACATGGAGAACAAGAACCTTGCCAATTTGCTTAACAGAAGGAAGCTCGCGCTGGATTAGACCTCGCTGTCGAGTCGTCTCGCAGCTAATCTTGATTTCAGCGGTATAAAAACTGGATATCCGATCGCATTTCAAGGTGCAGGATAGCATCATTCTGCGCTCCAGAAAGGCAAACTTGTCGGCAACTGCGCAGATTTGAATACATATAAAATGAATGAATTCTAACCTGATGGATCTATCGAACGGACGAAAGATGGTTACTTCTGAACCGGCAATGAATCGCCCGATAATTGCATGCTCAGGCGTCGCCTGGTTGAAGGCTGATTGGAGGGAAAAAAAGAACGCGGTCGGCGACTGTATAGCATTGAAAATAAACAAATGAGAATCTAACCTAGGCTGAGAAGTCTAGAACAGATATAGTGCTTCCCCCAACCCTTTCTAACTTCAGCTCCAGTTCATCACCTCATATTATCGGAACCAAAAATTGAATATTACTGGATTTGTCAGTAGAAATGAAACATGTAAATCATGTGAGACGAATTATGGGCAGACTGTGGTCCTATCAGGTTGAACAGTTGGTAAAAATCGCTCGTTTACTAATCATAGAATTGCTTGCATTGGTTGTTGTTGGATTCTCAACTAATTGAATTCAGTCCGGCTGAACGTCATTGATTATAAAAATCAAACTTCAATCATATAGATTATTTTCATAATTGCGTCCCTTTACTTATTGTGCAGTCCTAAAACAGTCTGTACTTGTAGGCTGCATTGTATTTGTTCTTGGCCTATTGGGCTGGTTGTGGTGTAACTTTCAAATACAATACTTGTCTAACTCTCCAAACGTTCAACGATCGACGCGGTCATGTATATGATAGTGCCACGGTATTGAAGGCCACGATCAGTCCATGTGACTATACCACAATGAATATGTATTTGTTCGTCCCAGGCAAAAGTGATCAAATGCAACTTGAATAGGTGGGGAGGGGGACACGATAGGTGTTTAGGTACCAACGACCCGCTCGAACGATCGACAGAGATCGGCTCTCTGCACATAAATTTTTGATTTCGAAAGTTTTCTGTGGGATGGTTGTTAACAGTTTTGCTCAGTCCCGCTAGGATTACTAATGGCACTTGAACCGGAACCAGCACCTGTGATGCCTCCGCTGTTGCTGCTTGCATCGTTGCTATTGATATTGGGATTGTTGAGCGAAACGGAGGGAGTTTCGTTAGCACCATCGATAGAGCTACCAATCACACCTTGTCCGAACAAAGAGCCGGCCACCTTCGAGATTCTACTCAGATGGCTTTCGATTTTGCTCAGGGAACTGGCAATCATCGCTAACATGTCGTTCCTCTGCTTGTAGTAGTCTTGGTTTGAGTTCATGGCTGACATCGAGCCTGGACCGTCCTTGAGTAATAAATTAAATAAGAGATTTTTTAGCTGAGACTCGACAGCGCCTGAGTTGGCAATGGCATTTGTTGATGATGCCAGATGGTTTTGTTGCGGATGATGCTGCTGGTGTTGGGCGGGTTGATGAGACTGATGTGTATGTTGCGGGGGTGTTTGCTGCTGCTGCTGCTGCTGCTGGTGAGTTTGGTGTGATTGATGCATCTGGTTGTGATGCTGATGCTGCTGAGTTTGACTTTGTTCGACCGGGCCCCTATGATGAAGCAGATTCTGCGCATTGACACTAATATGATTATTTGGTAGTGTGTTTTGATTCCCAACATTGCCCGCGATATGCGACTCCGAACCGCACACATCACCTCCAGTTGAGTAAACTTGAGATAAGAGGATTTTTGACTGAGGTTAACAAGTTGTCGGATGTCGAGCATGGAATATGGATGAAGATTTGACTTACCTAGAGAACACATACTACCGGCAGGTATGGTGCGAGCCATCATTCCGTTGCCCATTGTACTGTTAACTAAACTCTGACCAGTGTTTATTGCCTGTATTGCATGGCCATGATGATTGTGTTGCTGGCTATTCAGAGCTGCTTATTGATCCACGTTCGGAAATGACGAAGGATGATTAGTCTAGTGTCAAGTAAATGTTTCGTTAGCCGATCGCTCGGATCCGTCAATCGATAGATACAAACCTCCGTTACCAGTACATTTTTGAAAGTGGTGATGTCCTGTGCCGTCAGACACAATGTTCATCCCGCTCAGCAGTCCATCCATCTCAGGTGGCACAATCAAAACCATGTCATCGTTTGGCATCTGTATCTGTTGTACATGACCTGGTAAGTCAATCATTGTTTTGGCGACATTCTGTGGAGCGAGCTTGACAACATTAATTGATGAGGGCTGGGAAGACATACTATCAGCCGTCGAGGGCATATGATGGGACTGCTGCTGCGATTGTGACTGTTGTTGTTGCTGCTGTGGCTGGATTTGCTGGTTGTTTGAATGATTCTGAGCCCTCATGTTGTCCGTGCTGCCATTATTATTGTTGCCGACAATATTGTTATGACTGTCCTTCTCAGCATCTATGAATTTTCTCTTTGCACGGCATTTTTCATTTTTAAACTTTTTCATCACTTGGCTCAAGCTTCTTGGGGTCGTGGACACAGAGTTCACTTCTTTAGTTATTGCATCCCAAGCGAGCTCACGATTTTTCTTCGTCGCTTGACTGGGCGGTCCATAGAATATGTCCCTCCTAGTTTCAATTCCTCTATGTAAGACTTGAATCTCGGCACTTGACCAGTTATCTGCTCGCTCTTTCTTACTCTTTTGCTGATTGCTACCATCATTATCACCAATCTGCTGTTGGCCGTCGACACCGCCACCCGCAGCAGATGATCCGTTTTGGGTTAGTTGGTTGTTATTATTATTTGTACAAGTTGTGGTGTTTGTTGCTGAGGTGCTGTTGCTATTATTATCTTGCGTGATATTGCTTTGATCGCTTTCATCACCAGTATCGAGAGCAACAGAAGCTTTGCGCTTCGTCATTTCGATTTGGCTTGTCCCTTGAGCCCAACTAGCTTGTTGTTTGTTATCGGACCGATTACTACGACAATTTGGCCGTTTCGTTTCAATCAGTCTTGCTGCAGCCCCTGTCCTCTATGGACAAAGGGGTACTCGCTGGCTGCGACGGCCGACCCTTCAGAGTATAATATGATTTGCTGACAGGGGGTAAAAGACGCAATTCCAAGGTAAAACTCGTAGAGATTAGGCACATACTCGCCGGAGAGTAGAAACATAAGTATGAACTACCTCCAGTGGTTCATCCCTCTCGATTGTGTTGAGCTTATGATGCAAGTGGTGATATCAGAGCGAAGTTCCTTGGACAGTATTCGTGGCTCACTCTTTTCAGAGAGTATGTATCTATCTCATCTCTAACCCTGGTGACAGTCATATATTATGACTTGAACGTGATAAAATAAATGACATCCGAAAATTGTGGACGATTTGAGACTTCTGGGTCAGAAATATAAACAAGAGGAGGTTTAATGTGGAGCTTTGTCGTATGGTTGGCGAGTTGGATAGTTGTGTGTTCGCATACAACGAAACCTCGGGTGCGGACGAGATTTCAAACAGCCGCGCGCCGTTCGAAACTCCTCTCTACTATGTCAAATATCCCATGAAAATTTTTAAATTGGTGCACTATATTTATTTTTGGTTCGTATATCGCGCCAGCATCATTACGGGCGTTTCAGGGGGCCTTGAATCCTGGATGCGGCGGTCAGTTGGTTCTTATGATGAGCTCTCAGCTCAAAGTAATCGACACTATACTTCGATTGTGAAACCCAACTTCTAAACCATTATAGCAATTGTAGATTGCTTCATCAGCATCTCCAAACTGAACGTTACAATTAAGCATGTCAAACATGTCTGTCAATAATCTACAACCTCAGAGCAGGCTCATTCCGCAATTTGCGACGAACCCCCTTACCGGCCAAATATTCGTTATAGCCCCAGATCAACTTCATCATGGAATATCATACTTGTTGCCAAGGACATCACTTCCCGGTGTCGGGCAACAATTGAACAGTCAATCTAGCCAGCTTTACCAAACGCAACAAGCACCACAGTCAGGTTCCTCCCCTAACCCTGCACTCCCGATTCAGATCTCGCAACCAAAGCCAGCACAAGCAACACAAACAGCCACAACTTCATCATATTCGTCTCCCCCGGCGAATATTCAAATCTCCAGGGCACAGCTGCCACAATCTACTCAACCTACGCCCTTGTCAGCATCCCCTTCACCGGCCATCAAATCTGAGACATCAGGGAGCCATTATGATTCCAAGAATATCTCAAAAACAGTGATGGATAAGTGCGTCAGCCACTATATTGAAGGACAACTTATCATTGAGAGTTCCACGCCACTACATGAGTTAAACTTGAAAACTTCCAAGAGAAAAGAGAAGAAGAGGCGAATCCATCCGCTGCTCAAGAAAGCGAGAACAGAGGAAACTGTGCCTAGCATTAGAGCCGAAATGTCTGGTTGGTCCGTTTCGGATGTAGTAAGATTCATCGAGAGGCACGAGGATATTAAGGAGTATTCATCCAAATTTGCTGACGATGAGGTAGATGGCAAGGCGCTTCTCTTGATGATCGACAGGAATCTCAATCTACAAACGCTAGCTTCCATGTTCAAGCATGGCCCTGCCATGAAGATCGAGGCAGTTCTATCAAAGTATAAAATTGAACCATCTTGACATGATCGAGCACAACTATTATGTGCTACTATTGGCCCATTCGAGCTGTGGATAAGAATCCTCATTAATCAAATCGCATGTACTTCGAGCTCAGGAAAATCCAATAGAGAACTAACACAACCTAAGTCTATATGTATACCACTAATTTTTTTAATCACTAGTTTATCACGATAACTGAGGAGTCTGACGAGTTGATGGATGTGAGCTTATATTTTTCTTCTTTGACTTTGATCGCTTTTGGGTTGAGGCTCTGCCATAGTTTCTTCTGCTCGTTGACTATTTCTCCCATCCTCTTCCTCTCCTCATGAATGTCAATAGAATTTTCGATAAACCATTTCCTGAGGTCCCTGTGGCGGTACATTCTCAAATAGCTAGCCCTAGGATTCTTGAGGAAACACTTGAAGTAACAGAGAATAAAGAGACCGCAGTCATAGTTATTATGTTGCTGCACTAGGTCCGGAAAGATGAGTCGTATTCCATTGGGCTTGGCATTATGGATGGCGAAGCTTCTGGTTTCCTTGCGCTCCGCTTGCCATTGATATTTGAAGAATTGACACAAAGTTTTCTTAACGCTTGGGGTAGACTCGTGCCATGAATTTAAGACAATCACCGCAGGCTCTCGTAAATCTTCATCCGGGATTGAATAACTTCGAGGGCTCGGCTTTCTATACGGATAACAAACAATAACGAGTACCCAATGATCATTCTCGCAAACAGGCATGATTAGAAAATCCTTATTGAAAATTTCCACCCCTTTGAGCCAGCGAGATGCGCATCTAAAATCCACACTTTTGGCCTTGATGGATTTTATCTTCGCAAAGAAGAAACTGTTGAAAATGTGGACTTTGTCCTTGATGTCTCGAGGCACAAAGTTGTCCAGATGGTATTGCATGAAGAGAGAAATTATGGTGTCATTTAGGAATCTGGGCCTCTTCAACAGTTGCTGATCATGCTCGGTAAAGGTTATAATCCCTCGTGCAGGGTCCGACTTTCCGTCTGGAGGATATTCAAACAATGTGAGATTCGATTTGGCAGGCCTAACTAGCTGACTCGCGAGCCTGCTCGTGCATTTTCTTGACCTAGTTGAGGACATCATTTACGAGGATAAGCCAATGATTTGAGTCATGGGTGGAATTAATGTCGTCTTTTAGACTTGCTTAGTTTGGTGACTAGGTGTCGCAGGAAATGTTTTTGTAAATCGTGACTGCGATTGTACAAATCATGGGCAATATCTTGTGTTTTTGGAATGCAAATTTCGGTTGAAAATATCAGCGCGAAGAGACCAGCTCAGGGGCGAGCTGACTGATCATTGATTCCTGATAGTTTTGGCGAATACCATGAAGTTTCGTGCTGGCAAGAAGTTTGTATCTTAGATTCTATTCGCGGCCCCATGATTGATTCAATACCCAAATCCAGCTGAACCGGAGCAGACGCTAATGTCCAATATGACTGATCATTCATAGAATTGCCATTGTGATTGAATAGCGTTCAAATCCTGTGCATGGTGCGTGTCTTTTGGAAGTGTCGAGGGCAGCAAAATGGGGGCGGGTGTTGGTAGAATATGAAATTCAGGTGTCCGGCTGGAGCCCATTGGGAGAGCCAGCAAGGAGCGGCAGTCGTGGCAGCAAACTTGGCCCAGCTGACCGGGCTTTATGGCAGTTGACCGCGCGCGTTGCAACTGCGCATGATCCTTGCTGAGACCAACTATACCGAGCGACTCGATCTCTTGAGCTCTCTTGCGTTGCCCCAGAGTTTCCAGGTTACCGACGAGGTGGAACTCGAGGCGAAGTCAGGAGCCTAATTGCACAGTTCAAATTATTCACCACAAAACAAGCACAACCAGTTTAGTAAGTCAGCGAGCAGCTTCCCAGGTGAGTAGTTTGGCCCCGCGCGCTCGGCATCAATCATGTCTCCGCTCTCCGCACTTACCTAAACTTTTGCATCCAAGTGGAAGTGGCGAGTTGTCTCACCGCCCGGCCCTTGCTGCGGCTCTCATGCTAATTAGCGGACTTGGTTGGAGGCGGAGGCATCGTTGCGGACACAGCTGGCCCGCGACTCGTTTCGAGCTCGAGCATGCATCAGCGCGCCTTTGAGGGGCCGGTTGTTGCTGTCGTGCTCGTGGTGCTGGTGTAATTCAAACAAATGGGTTAGCCACGGCCGAGTGCCTAGAGCGAGCAGAGCTGCGCTAGATGGTCGAATAGTAGGGCGACCGAACAGGTGAAATAGGAGATAAAATCAGCTTCAATTTCAGCTAACGATAATGAATAACACGAAGCCAGAAGTCGGCCTCGAAGGGGAGCCCGATTGTAGCCCGCCTGCTCTGTCCAATGTTTGACCAATTGCAGCCCGCTCAAGTGGCCAGCAGGTAGCGAGGCCACTTGAGTTGAGTCGCTTGCTCCACTTGAGATGTTTTTGGCTCCGCGAGCTTGTTGTCGGTCGATTGATTGGCCAATCAAAGCATGTGCCTCCAATTAGAGTGGCCGGCCGACTAAACGTCCATTTGGCTGGTTAACGCGGAGGAAACCGCGCATAGTGAGGAGGAGCTATACGGCAGCAGGGGTGGCGGCTCTCGACTACACTTGGTCCAGGTAGCCGCGGCACATCTTGGCCGATTGGAGATTTAACGATCGCAAAGCAAGCTTAATCTTCCATCTTAGGCCGAGCACAAGGTTATTTATGTTTGCTGTTTGCTTGAAGTAGCGACGAGATGGGCCAACCGCCTGGACTGCGTCGGGCCGGTTGGAGAGTCGGGAACAATCCCTCGCTTAGGGCCGCTTGATTTACGTTTGATCGAGCCGAAGCCATAAACTATAAATATGGCCAACCAACACGAGCGGCTTGCGGACGATTCTCGGCCGGCCGGAAGCGACTTAATGGTCTGAATGACGAGATCAGTGTCCACATTCAAGGGCCAACTGCTACTTCTAGCGCCAGGCTAATTAATGATGCCAATTATTATCGACACCGAGCTTGTGACAAAAGGAGTGCGCCGTCTTAATGGACTCGGCAGTCAGCTTTAGGAGGCTCGCATTTGGCTGGCAATCTCAGGCGGCCAACCCAAAGGCTACTGAATCAATCCTCCATTATTGGCGCCAGCCGAGATAGTCTCGCTCCCAAGTGGAGTATTTATCATATGCAACCGAGAGTTTGTTCCCTCTGACCTAGTGCAGGCGGCGCCCACTTCCGGCGGCTCAGCTGTTGTCTCTTGTAGTGACTCGAGTTTCCATTGTCGCGCGGCAAGCAAACTTGGCCCGCGAGCTCGGCTTTCGCCTTGCCTCCTTTGGCCTAGTCTCTCCCGGCCGCTCTTGAGCTCTGATTTATCATTCGCGTGGGCTCCATTTCGGATTCAAGCTTGCTTCATGCCACTCTCGCTCGCTGAGTCGCGGCTCGGAACAGCTCGCTCCTCGAGGCAGAGAATGGCGCCTTTAAAATGACAAATCAGCGATTTGATCGGCACCAGGAGGCCTCACACTCTCGGCTCAAATCGAGCGGCTACACCCGAGCTGGGCGACAATCTTGTTAGGAGCCAAATAGGCGAGCACTGGACAGGGGAGGCAGGATGTGTCCGAGCCAAGTGGAGCGTCATCCATCAGGAGCCATCCGCCTCTCGGACGCTCCTCCTTTGGCTCTCGCTGGCGTCGGCCATCTCTGGCCGACATCTAGGCAGCCAGCGCGCGATAACTTGCGCTCCAATTTGTCAATCAGCCATCCCGTAAGATCAATGGGTCTGCGCGCTAGCTGTGCCCACTCTGCTTGGTCATTAAAATTCACAGGATCCTGTTTTGAGCGGTGTCTGCCGATTCGGAGCGGGCTTATGTTTTCGGTCACTCTCTCAAAAACCTCTCGAAATTGGATTATCGTTTAGAGCTCGTTGTAGGTAGGGAAGGGGACCTGGTGGTCCGAGTGGCGGAATCAAGGGTCTGCCTGACTCGGCAGTCCGGCATCATTTGTCCAGAACATTGCACTTCACTGCATTGCAACTCACAGCTCGAGACTCGGCCTCTCGAGCGGTCATTAGGTTTGTATGCGCGCTCAGACTTGCTGGCCGGATTTCGCATCCTCAGATCTTATCGCTCGTCTATATTGCAGAAACAACAGCTAGCGGCCAAGTTTTGTCCATTTTTGTCTAAAGCCCCTGCCAAAAAGGCTGGCCACCGACTTAAAGTGGGCACCATAGATTCAATCGGCGGCCAATCCTGAGATTGAGCCTGTGGCACGAGCAAGGCGCCATAGCAGTGGGCGCGCATCCGCCATTAGCCCCTCCCCATGCTCCAGATCGCGCAGGTTAATTTGATTTAAATTTTAGACCCAATCGAGCGTGCAGGTGAACCTGGGCCGCCTATGCGCGCGCGCATGTCCTTCGGGGGGCCACGAGTTTTTCCGTTTAGACCTGCGCCACCGCCGCCACTTGGCCGCGCTGCACTCCCCTCGAGCGTCGCGCTCGTCCAGCAGCGCGAGGCAACAAATTGAGAGTCCAAAGCTGATGTGTAAACAAGTGCGAGTGCGAAATTATAAATTCCTTCCGCCCGTCCAATTGTATGCCATGGCCACAACGTGACAAACAGAGCCCGCAACCGAAATGGATCGTGATGTTTGAGTTTGCAGGACCACACTCTAAGCTTAGCGAGCGTCCAACCCTTGCGAGCTTCAGCATACTACTTTGCCTACTTGTGGCTCAGCAACAAGGAGATGCCCTGCGAATGATAAACTTGGACGCGCCTGAGTTGGCGCATCAAGGCGATGCAATCCAACTCAGCTGCTTCTTCGCCCTCGAAAACGGCCATTCAAATTCGAATACGGACGCTGGCCACCCAAAAGGCGGACGAAATTCGAGATTTCCGCCCGACACCTTAACGCAAAGCCAAGCGGAAGTCAACAAACTGCACTCGATCGCCCCTGGCGCAAGGCAAGCCGAGCTTCTGTATGCCATCAAATGGTATAAAGATGGGCACGAGTTTTTCCGTTACCTGGCGCAGGAGTGGCCAAAGAAACAGGCCCTGCCCATGGACGGCCTGCTCGTCGACGTGAGTTCAATTGCCCATCAGACAAACAAACCTCTCGCAGCAAAGCTAACAAATTTGAATCGCTGGCTGCAATTTAGGTGGACAAATCGGACAACATGACAGTTGTGCTTAAAAATGTAACCCTCAAAACCGGCGGCGTCTTCAAGTGCGAGGTCTCCACCGATGCGCCTTCTTTCATCACTAAATCAATTGAGCACCGGCTGTTGGTAGTTTGTAAGTGTGCGCCTATCGAATGTTAACCCAGTCAATCCAGAGCATCCCTCTCACACCCACCACTCCAGCTCTGCCAGGTGAGGGACCAACGCTGGTGGTGCGAGATCTGGCCAAGTCAGCAATTAGTTCAAACGCGCCGCGTTTCTTTCTTGGTGACCATGTTGAGCTCATGTGCTCGTCTAAAGAGTCTAAGCCTCCCGCCCAATTAGATTGGATTTTGGGAGAGAGTTTGAATCTCACCTCTGCCAACGAGTCAGTTGGTGGCCTCTCTATGTTCTCAGTTATAAATCAGCGTCTCATAAGAATTCCTGGACCTGCCGCTAAATTGGACATAATTCATAATGACAGACCGCCACATTTGTCCTCATCCATCAGTTGGACCCACGAGATTGTCAACGGCACTCTGGCGAGGCCTCTCCAGCATGGAGAGGCAAACAACCAGCCCATCAGCGTTGCTGATACCATCAACCAACTACTTGAGATCTCGGTTTCGAGGCTCTCCATTTCGGTTAACCCTAAACTAGTTAGATTGCTGCGGTCTCAAGCAGGTTCGCTAACTGCGGATCAAAGACTGCAGTCAAAGAACAACAGCTATCAGCAGTCTCAGGTCGGCGATAGTCCGATGAGAGAATCTGTCCAAACAAATATCCATCAAGGGGCCAAGAGTGCGGGCATAACCACCGATATTGAAGCCAGAGAGTCAAGGCAGCTCAAGGAGAATGGCAGACTGGCTCAGAGCTTGCGCTCTGCCAGCACAACCCATATTCCCCGCCCGCTATTGGGCGATCTAGGGAGGGAAAAGCCGCAGAGGGGCCACAATCTCTCTCCGGAAGGATCTAGCTCAGGTCAAAAGTTTATTCTCAAAATAATATGCTTGTCCAGAGTTTTGCACCTAGAGATGAAAGACGAAACAAAGATTTGGATAATAGACAAAACGCGTGACGCAAAATCTGGCGAGATCTCGTATAGGCGTCCGCAAGCTGACAGGTCGGAAACAGGTGAGTATGGTTTGATTTGATTCCAATCAATCCTCATGAGAGAGTTCAGTGAATTGATGCTTATCTCTTACGCACATTATTCAGGTGGTGGGACCGTCTGTTTGAGTTCAACCCGCAATAGCATCGTGATGACTCTTATTATTATTTTGATATCAATAATTGGTCAACCAGTAAGAGTGGTAGATGCAGCAAACCAACGGAACTAAGTCAATTTGGTATTCTTCGAGGTGAACTTGGTCCAGTTTTCTTCGTTTAGCTCAGTCAAGGGCGTCAAATCTTTGACAAGCGAGTCGACTGTGATTTCAACGAAAGGTCCATCGCTATCCAGAATTCGAATGTCAGCGTTAGTCGATTTAAAATTATAACCTATAGCCACCAGATGGCTTTCGTCTAAAGCAGTCTCTAGGAAACACCAATCATCAGCAACCTGACCGTCAACCAAGACTTTCGTATCACTGATAAAACATTTTTTGAGCTTGTCTGCCGAGATATTGTATTTGTTCGCCTCTGCTGGTCTGAAATCAATCCGATGTAACCTGAAGGAGAGACCCAATCCAATTGACTTGATAAAGCTTTCCTTCAAGCACCAAAGTCTTGTGAAGTTGACACATTTTTGTCTATCATCCTGAACTTGTGTAACGATGTCCCATTCAGCAGGTAAGAATTCACGTCGAGACATTAAACTTAGAAACCTTTCAAGCTCGTACTTCGTTTTTTTCTCGATGACTTTTGTAACATCGACTCCTACAGTAAGATCTGGGCAGCTCTCGTTCCCCCAAAAACCAACTAGCACACAATAGTCCCCGGAGTGGGAAACGTTAAAGTCGAGGACGGAAGGCCAAGATTTACCGATGCGAACGTGGTGCTCGCCACAAATCTCTGGCTTCCCAAACTTAGATCTTGATAAACGCACTTTATCTGATGATAACCCGGTAGCGCGAGTGAGGAATCCTCTGATCATGGCATGGCCAAGTAACGAAGTTTTCGCGTCTTCTTGGTATACGAACTGGTTGATTCTGGTAAGCTCCTCTCCCGCTATGCTGGATGTCAACCGCATCCATTCATCTCTGGTGGGTTTCCATTGCGCGACGTTTACGTACCATCGCACATTTTTCGACATTTGGAGGCGATTCTTGTAAGGCGGGTTTAGTTTACACAGCTCGAAAATTTTGAATAGTGTTTATTTCTATAACGGGTCTGCGTTCATTATTATCATGAGCACATTCACAGGTTTTGACCAAAAAAATAAATAGTTGAAGGGGAACGCAGACCATCATATTAAGTTGCGACTCACTTTCTGAGAGTACAGAACCTCTCGTGAAGTTAACATGAAAAGCACATGATAATCGGACCATCTCATTTACGACCTGAGCTGGGGCAGAAAGTAAGACATTGACCCATCAACAGATTTCACTTTCATTATGATCCGGACACCATTAGGTTACAGAATTGTTGTTAGGTATGCACGGAAGGCTGTTTGGATGCCCACTGCACCATCAAAGCTGTTCCGAATACCTGAGCACACCTTCTATAGCGAGGATGAGATTAGACAAATCGTTTCCATCCATAGAGCCTACAAGGCACAAATATCCTCTATCCAAGAATTTATGAAGCACGAATTCTATATACCCGCGTCTCAATCAGGAGGCTTACCGTCCTCATTCATAGAAAAAGAGGCAGTAGAAGATGAAAAAATATTCGAGGAAAACGATCGAGAGAACGCGAGGATTGCAAAACTAAAAAACGAGTTCATGACCAGGATGATTAAAGATCTAGAGGATAAGGTTATGGAGGAGAAACTGATGTGTGAAGAGTCTCTAATCAGGAATGCTCAGCAGGTGAATGACTATATCGAAGACCAAAAATCTTCCCCGGATAGCTTCGTTACGCCCGAAAACATCGAATCGATGATAGAAAAAGCGATCGAGAACCCAGTTTCCTACGAATATTTCATCGATGCATCGGGCAGGAGGTACGGCAATCCTAACAACGTCAACTTGGACCAACCCTCGAAGGATCTATCGCGATTCATAGACAGTAGACTATACAGAAGACGTAGGGAGTCTCTAAAGTGCTAGTTGTATCGATTAGATTACATCTCTCCCATTTCAGATAAGTGAGCTACAGTAGTAGTACGTTTATGGAACAGTGTCAGGATTCTTGTCCTTTCTCACATACAGTTACTTTGAGTCATTGATGGTTAAACTAGTTGGAATCTAGAATTTGAATAATCTTGAAAGGAACCTAACTAAGTCATCCTCATGGCACATGATTACGTGCATAATGAATATAAGGCACCAAAAACCCAGTGCAACACCAGATAATAGCAAAAGGGGTTGTGTCAAATCGAGCATATAGTGCTGGGAAATGTTCAAGATCATGAAGGCGCCACCCAAGCTGATGAAGGTTGTCAATGACGGAAACATATTTTGAATGATCAGTGTGTAACCATGCCGTTCGAAGTAGACTTGTATGAGCTTGAAGCTGTAAAGTATTCTTGACACCATAATAAGGCAATTTGAGAATATGAAGCTTGCACTCCCTAAAACCGGTTGGGTGAGATAAATTGAAACTAGGAATACCATAGAAAGCAGGATCAAACAAGAATTATAGTTCCTGAGCTCCGAAGTGTTCATGATCGCAAATGTAAAGCATTCAGTAATCCCGTTGAGCGCTAAGAAAGGAGTATAAAACAATTGCCATCGCATCAGATAGAAGGCTAACGAGTTGTTAAGTTTGTCCCCGCCGTAAATCACTATCAGAGGTACGAAATTGTATCCTAGGGTCAAAACCATGAGACTTATCACCAAAACCGATTTGACCAGGTTCATGAGGTTTTCTTGAACCCTATAGAACTTTCTGATATCCAGAGTTTCGGTGCGACTGACCGTCTGTGAGAACAAAGTAAACCCACTATCTTCTATGGGTTTCAAAACCAGTCTTGCTGTAAGACTACCCAGATTATTGATGACATCGTAGATTCCCTGCTCGCTTAGCGTGATAACATTAAAGAAAGTCATAACGTAGCGTTCGCCTTCAGTTAAGAACTGTTTCAAAAAAGTCTGAGAGATGAAACCGAGGGTTAATTTTAAACTTGGTTCGTCGAGATTCTTGATACCCTCAGAAATCTTGATTGAAGGCAAAAATTTGGATATAGAGAGATTTTGAGTTGCGCACAAGTGGCTATAGGAATATACGACCGATACTAGTGACGCGAACAGTTGGCAGAGTGCTATCTTGGTGAGTATGTTGGAGGAATCAGTCGTCCTGTATCGGCTGCTTTCTAACACGGTTACCGCGGCAGCAGTTGTGCATCTCACTACCATGATGACAACCTCAACCTTGGGATTGTGATCTGAGATTGCCCTGGCTTGAGCTAATATGAAACAAGGCTCAGCGAGCATCTCTACTGTAACAGATAAGCAATAGATCAAAACTGCGTTATGGTAGTCTCGAATAGATGTGCCCGCGAGATCTTCTACTGAAGGAGTGTTCCCGAGCCAAATTGATGACAAAGGAATCGCCAGCAAGAATGACATAGGAAGACCGAGCCAGATGGTATTCGCAATTCTTTGCCAATCCTTCTTTTCCCTTTTAGCAGCCTCGCCTAGGCATGCCCGACGGAGCGGCTCGCGGGACATGAATTGTAGCGTAGTGAAAAGTAGAGCAAGTCTCACGTTGATGATACCAAGCAAGGCACTAGACTGGAGATACTTTAGAGTGATGGCTCCAAGAACGAAGGTAAACCCGCGACTGAGTATTTGAACAAAGATTTTCGAAGCTATGGAATAGCCAGTGGCTTGTAGATGCTTGCTGGATGCCATCTTGGATGTCGAATTTCAATTCGACGAGGACGGGATACAGATTTTCACTAGACTTGGAAGGCTTAGAATACTTTGCATAACTAATTTCTGAATGTGAGATAATAAGACGTGGCATGAATCAGCTTTCTAAGTTTCCGGCAAATACAAAGGGGATCTTGATATTCTTTCGCTTTTATTAGTTCAGCAGTACAATCGCGAGTGTTGACAGGGTGATCGTGGAAATGGCTTGTGAACGCGGCAAATCATATCGGATTGTTCCTTTAGATCTGTTCTTGGCCTTCTCGGACTGGGGTTCGATTCTCAGTCGCCTCTCTTTTTCCCGTTCATTACAGCCCTCAAACTCGAGAATCTTACACTCAGAAGCACACGCATTGTGCGCATATGGACCCTGCACAGTCTTAAACTCTTCAAACATAATCATGAAAACATCAATGTTTTCATCTTCGAATCTATCGGTTGGTAGCTGAACCAACTCTGGAAGCCAGGAATTAATAATTTCAAATTTCAAGATGGGAGTGTTGTGCAGATTTCTGATGAAACTGAGCCACGAAACTGTGACAATCGAATTGAAAAATGGAAGCATCGTGCATGGAACTGTTGTTGGAGTGGATGTCTCAATGAACACACATCTCAAATCAGTCAAGATGACACCTTTTCGCGGAGCAACGCCAGTTGTATTGGATCAGCTTACAATACGCGGAAACAACATAAGATATGTTATACTACCAGATGCTTTAGCTTTAGACACCCTTCTGTTAGACGATGCTCCAAAATCGAAACCCAAGAAACGCGAGACAGTTGCGCCGGTTCGCGGCGGTGGTCGCGGCGGTAGAGCGAGAGGTGGACGTCTCGGATCAAGAGGAGGAAGGGGTGGTGCTGGCGGACCAGGCGGACGAAGGTGATAATCGACCCAGGTAAATGAATAAACCAATGCACAATCGTCTTCGCCCAATCATTTGAATTCTCGATCAACTGCTAGACTTAGCTCTTTGAGATCCTTAAACTGAATCGGTGACAAATATTAGTTGACCCAGAAACTTAACTGCATACCTAATACAAATCAAGATTCCTTAGATTTTATTGACAATTTTCAAAGCGTTCACAAAGTCAACTCAAGCCTCTCTCAATCGCTAGCGATCTCCCTGAGTAGCGTCTAGAGGTCTACTGTTAAGCCATTCTAGAAACATGGAGTCTACTCTTCAACCTCTTCGTCTGTGTACTCCTCCTCCACGTACTCCTCTTCGTCATCATCCTCCTCGTCCTGTTGGTAACGTTGTTGCTGTTGGCGCTGAGGCGTAACTTTGTTGACCTGTGAAGACTGGGACATTTGTGACATCTGGCTACTTCGTCTCCTGAGCTGCTCTCGTTCTAGCTGCTTCTGTTGTGAGTTATTGCGTTCCATTCTGCCTTCCTCAACATAACTTCGGAGTTTGTCCACCAGCCCATCGTCGTCCTCGTCACTCTCTTCGTAAATTACCGTTCCTGGCTCATAGACGTCCTTACGTGGTGCTGATGGATCCCATTTCGGTACGCCCTTATCGGCGTGGTTCTCTTTAAACCGGTTCACCTTGTCCTCCCACTGGCGCTCCTTACTTCGAGAGATGTTCTCGATGTAGCCCCCGTCGAAGAGGGAAGTCTTTTCGCGGAAGGACCTTCTGTCTACCTTGCGCTCGTACTTGCTCGCAAGTCTAACCTTAGGCGGCACATTGGTCGACAGATCCTCAATATCGAGGCCCATTTTGAGGGCTTTGTTCTTGTTGATCTGCTTTTGTCTCTCCATCAGCTCTTTCAAGTGATACTCTTGGCGCCTTTGCTCTTCTTCCAAGTCGTACTTATCGCTCTCGAGCTGAACTATGTTGGCCCATAGATCGTTGACAATCTTTTTTATCTCAGCTGTCCTCAGACCCTCCTCAATCTTGAGCGGCTTGAGTCGGTATCTCATGGCGATCCTCTTATCTTCCGCCAACTGTTCCTTCGTTTTCATGACTGGATAAAATGCACTGTGAATTAATAAACATGATCAAGTATGATCGGAAACAAAAACTGACGGTTAAGTTCTACTAACCATCTCGCATGCCGATTATCATTGGACCCGATTGGGCAGAGTCTGCCGTTCTCCTGGGCACGATGAAGTTGCGTTTAGCTTCCTCATCGCGGCGCTTGATTGCCTCCTGCATGGCAAGTCTCTTCTTCTCAGCTTCCTCGAGTCGCTTCCGTTTGGCCTCCGCCTCCTTGCGGCGCCGTTCCTCGAGCTCACGTTGGCGCGTTTCCTCTTGCTTGCGGCGCATCTCCTGCATCAGACGCTCTTGCTCGGCCCTCTGAGCTTTTCGGCGTTGCTGGAAGGTACAATAGGGAGTTAGGTGGATTAAGTCAAATATAACGATCAACAAGTTCATCAAAACATTGTCGCACTTACCTGGCGTTCTTTCAATTTTCTCAGGTCCTCTTCCTCCTTCTCGCGCTGCTTTTCGCGCTGCTCCAGATACTCTTGCCATATTTGCTCTTGCTCTTCGCGCTTCTTGCGCAACTTTTCTTCTATGGCCAATTCTGCTTCGGTCATCTTGGATTCGCAAAAAGTCTATTCTATCAAAATGTGCTTGTTATTCCGGGTCAGACAGTTTTTCAGAGGGTTATACCAATTGTTGGTCTATTTGCAGTTCACGAAGTGCGGATTACCGAGAAGTCGATCGCTGGAGTTGCAACAAAAGAAAACATGAAATCTCCGAGGGCAAAACTAGAGCTGGCCTCCTCGGCGACCCTATGCAATGGCTGTTGAGCTAGGCGAGTTCAAGAGTGCACCAACATGGGCCGCAGACTCTGCCAGGGGATGATCGCTTAATTGGAGCCAATCCGAGTGTATCGGCCTCCTCAATACAGATCTATCCGCCTCAAAGGGAGGGGAGAGTGAACTGGAGGGGCAAAAGCGCTGGTGAGATTGCAGCTGAATTTGCCCTCGACGTTCACTTAGAATGAACAGCCTCCTATGACTGGGGACTGGGGCGAGGGGAGAGCGTCGATGGGCGTAGCGTCCTAGCAGGATAACCAATAAAGGGAATCCCCAGCTATTCCCTTTATTGGTTATAGCCCGGGTTTTCATAACCAATTAAGGTTTAGCTTGATGGGGGCGGCCCCCAGACGCATTCTCTGCTCCACCACGCGAAATCCCTCGGGCGATATATCCGCTCAAGATTGATAGTTTGTCCAGGCGATGTTTCATGATCGAGCTTGTCCTAAAGACTAGCCGATATTTAACGAGCTTCGGAACTAGAACGCAAAATCGAATGGCGGAACACGTCGACTGAACATGGACTCAGATGTCGCGAGAGAACTTGATGATCGTTTTTGTTTCCCTGCGAATATCGATGCTACCTGGCCTCATTCCGTATGATACAGGTGAGCCTGGTCAATGTTCACCATGGCCTGACATGCACCGTATATTTGTATCAAATTTATCATATTCTTGAATAAAATTGCGGGTGTACATAGAACCATTAGCGAGATGCAATAGTTTGAGATGTGATCCTCATACTTGTACACGAGCATGGAGCAGTAGAACAGTTGTTCAGCTGCGCATACTATAGTTAAAACAAGCTTTCTCTCGTAGTATAATCTGAGGAGCAGATTTGTTTCTCCATCCAATGATTTGTGAGACGATCTGCCTTGAATATTTGCTGAGAAGAAGTGTAACCAGTGGCTTACAATGTCTACGGATAAGAGGACTTGGAAGACAGTGAAAAGGTTTGTATATAAGTGACCCAGAGTCATGAGTAAACAAATCGTTGAGATCCTGTCAGTGAGCATATCTAGCATGCTACCGAACAAGCTAGACTGGTTGAACAGACGTGCAGCTAGCCCATCGATTGCATCCAGACCATACGATGCCGAATATAATGTAAGTGCCAATCTGTGGTTGTTAAACATGAAGTAGAACGAGCAGCCCAACAGGAGGATTCTGACATACCCGATCACGTTCGGCACGTAAAGGAATACGTTTGGTCTACCCATCATCAGCGGTTTGTAGATTGCCCGAGGCTGTTCTGGGGGCTTGCGATTACAATCCGAGTGCAACCTTGGTGTCTGTGTTTTCCGATGGAACTAATTCTGAATAAGCTTTCGAGCCTCTTCTCGTGGTCTAAATCTCCCATCCGGCTTTGTTTCGTATCTGAGCTGATACTAAGGTAGCTTCCGTAGCATTTTTGTCATGCTTGCTTGAATGAACCCGAGCTCAAGTAAGACCATTACGACGGAAAAGTGAAAGTTGTCGAGCGAGATTCGAACCTCTGAAAGTATGTTTGCATGTTTCTAGCGAAGCTCGACATGGTAAACGCAGAAATAAACACTAGCGTTATTGAGTTGATATCACTACTTCGAAGGGACGAAATTCCTTTAGTTTATAAGAAATGTCGGCCATCGGTCCAATTTTGGGAAATTTATCGCGTGCTCACCTGGCCTGCTCTGTTCCACTCTTGTTCCGACAAACCTCAAGAGGCGTATCGACCAGCTTAAAAAATAGAATCTCATCTGATAACAATCAAAAGCCAGGCCGAGCACAAAGCATTAGGACCATTGCTCCAGACCCGCTATCATCTGTAATTGCCTATAACTTGAGCGAAAAGTTGCAATTAGAAAACGCACATCGTCTTCTCAGAGGACTTGTGGAGTATCGTACACTTAGCCTACCCGAGGATATGCAGTCAGAGGCAATCATACTAAGTTTGAAAATCGACAATTTTGACTACCCGGCAACAAATTCCCAGAACGCGGACTTGATGAACAATGTGCTCTTGCTCAGGGAAGGTTCCATAGTTTTCTGGGGAGTACCATACGACTACCAGAAGAGGATTCTACACGGACTAGCCTCCCTAAAGATCAATCCTCACACGAACGATATAATTCAAGATGAGAGAGACTATATAGCGTATGCCTTATCGCACTCAAGCGAAAAGAGCAGACTTGAGCACGATACTCTCCTTTTAGCCATTAACCAACCTCCTGAGTCGATCAGACTTGACCAATTCGCCACATCTCATGCAGTAGCGCTGTCAGTAAAACTCGGAGTGTGGGAGGCAACCCTCGACCAGTACATAAAATCTGTCAGCTGGGTGACGGATAGTATGAGGAGGGGCGAGAATATCCAACTGACAAGAGATCAGGTTTTTCGCAAAACAGGCGAGATTTACTCTCTTAAACATCGTATCAATTTGAGCTCAGATCTCCTCGACTTGCCAGATGTTTATTGGGATAGACACAACCAAGAAGTCCTATTTCTATCGTTGACTTCGTTTCTAAACTTGAGGAAACGCACAGCTGTGATGAATGAAAAGCTCAACAATTGCTGTGAGTTGATGAATCTGTTGGCCGGTCACATGAATGATAAGCACCATGTAAGATTAGAGTGGATGATCATCATTCTAATCTTGGTCGAAGTACTATTCGAAGTGTTTCGTTTTCTCTGAATATTGAGGTTGTGAAAGTTACAGGGTTCAAGTAGAAATAAGAGTGTCTTCTTATTTACTTTTGTCGTGAGTACATACTATTCTTGAAAAGCACGGAATGTAGGCTTCTCCTATGTGTAGACTTATAAAACTTGTGGCTCAGCTCGAAGGGCCTGTGTGACAAACATCAAATTAAGCATATATCGCACCCTCTTCTGCCACTCTTGACATTTCCTCTCGGATTCGAGCTAACCGGAACCAATATGTAATCTGAAAAAGAGGTATCTCTAGAGTCTCTATTCTGATCGGACAATGCCAATATTGTTGGATAAGTTATAGAAAAAGCACAACACCGGACATACACTTTATAGTCGGTCATGTCGCCCATTTCGGCTATCTCATTTACTTTCGACATACCAATTTATCAACAATAGATTCCGGACGAACTCCACCGAAAGCTCACTGTATACTATCGAGGACCTAAAACCGTTAGTTTACGGACGAACCAAACATGGTTTATGATAGCGCTATCGACATAGGTACCTGTGTCACTAGCTTCAATGGATCTCGATACAGACTGTATTGTCTTGATAACAACGACAAAAACTACTGTTGCCGTTTGTCTAATTCAACAAGTTTGTTACATGACCTAGGCAATCGAGCTTGTTGCAGTCATGAAGAATATTCTGACCAATATTGGGTAACTCTGGCTGCGATCCAAGGATCGTCCATACTTCTTTCACTTCTATTCATATATCTGCTCGTAGTGATAGGTTGGTTTTATATGACGAGTTTTAGTATTCAAGAGGCGACCGTAAAAGAATCAAGACGTCAAATTATTAAACACCTACTCAGGCAGCAGATACTTCATAAGTCGAAACGATCAGAACCTTCCGTCATCAGCAGCCTCCGAAACATTAGCCAGTCGTTGTCATCTTCTCGGCGAAAACGCAGAGAGTTAGAGTGGTCTAAGCGAGGCAAAAGCTAGGTGTTGGAAACCTTGTAGTAATTCGCCAAATATATGACTGGAACATTCAGTTACCCAAATGATTGAAGTTGCACTATATGAAGCTGAAAGTGACGAATACTTAGTTTGCTATCAACATGACTAGTTAGATGCACCATGGTCTTGATAATCTAATACTCATATTCGAATTCCTAAGAGGTCTCCAGTTCAGATAACCTCTCCTTCAAGGGCTTAGCAAATAAAGATGCAACCATCGGTAGAATTAGCTCGCCGCTCTCGTCAAAAAGGTCTTTGAAGTCATCGAAGAGATCCCTCAGTGCTTTGTTTCTCTGTAGTGTCTTAGTGTAATACTCGAATGCCCCCTCCCTGTAGGCATCGCCTAATCCTACTGCTCTCTTATCGGCTAAAGATATGTAATAGTTTTCTTGAGACGTTGAGGTTGCCTGGTAAGCTATGGCTCCAGTAGCTCCGAAGAGGGTGTAGAAAGGTAGACGCTGGCTGAGGTGGGCGTCCAATAGTCCCATCCGTGAGACCACAAATCTTGATAGTGTCAGCGACAGGACAAAACAACTAGAAATCAGAATCATCTTCACATACACTCGATAAGAGTCTGAGTAAAATAATTCTCGTGCGACCGAGAACCTTTTAGCCTTGTCCGATAGAATGAGAGAGTTGGCGTACTCTTGGCCGGCCTCTGAGTTCTTGTCGATGTTGGATACTTTCCAGCCAGGATTCGCATTTTGCTCCAGTTCCGAGTCCTTCGCTGCGGGTGCTCTTGAGTTTCCGAATAATCTAGTTCTTACTAATGCAAATGCACTAGGTTGTATGTCCTTAGGGTCATTGTAATTGTAGAAATAAGGAATTCCAATCAGAACACCAGTTTTTGTATCCAAGAGACCGAATGTCAAAGGGTTCCACGTGGACGATAGAAACCAGCTAATTGAGGGAGGTGATGAGTGCTGAGACCAAAAATCGGTGGAATTCCTTGACAAGTGTCCCTTTACCTCATCGTAGACTTCTGATACCAACTTTCTCAATTCAGTAGACATTATCTCACGTCCACCCGATGCTGACTGAGCGGCAAGGAAGTCACGTTTCGCGTCATGACCGAAGCACTGAAAGCTTAAATAACACGTTGGAATAACCCCCGATAGCAGGGGCATGACAGTTTTAGCCCACCGATGCCTACCTATTTTGGCCAGAAAGTGTAGCATTCCGATTTTGACGTGCCGACACCTGTGAAATTGTTAATGGCGCAATGGTCATGCAACGTGACCAATCTAAAGTATCTATCGCTATGCAGATCTTGGTGTTCGATCTATCTCGTGTTGGTTGTGGCGCTGATGATCGTGGCCATAAGTTGTGCGACCGGTACGTTAAAAGAGTAATATTTATGTAGGGGCTAGGTTCACCTCGTTGAGTTATAGACATTGAATAGTGGGATGAGATTGCTCGACTCTGTGTCCTCGATCGGGCCCGCAAACCGAACTCACAATGCCTGGTGATCGCTGGCGCGAATTACAAACAGCTCGCTATAATAAGGCTTTTATTTATTTCTGCGTTTAATTTTGGACAGTTCACGGCTAGAATTAATAAGACTCGCACGCTCGTTACAAGGGGTTATGGATGCAGATTCGTAACAGTAATAAACAATAGCTCGTGACGGAAAGAAGTAATCGAGAAGCCAGGAAAAAAGACATTCGTATCTGTCCTCGGCTCTTGGCTGTTGACAGATCATATTTGGTATCCACCTACCTGAGATATTCCTGATCCTGGTGTAGCCTAACTTATATAGATCGACAGAACGCACTCTCGATGTCATCGATTCGGCCACCGTTTAGAGTGCCTTCGAGCTACGATGAAATGATGCTCTGGAGGCTACTCGTTTCAATGATTGAGCCTCCTCAGCGAAAGAAACTACCTCAGTATAATTCTATCGAGGACGCTGTTGAACTGATAACCAAATCCAAGAAGATACTAGTTTTATCAGGAGCCGGTATTAGCACATCGGCTGGTTTGCCGGATTTCAGAAGCCGCAACGGAATCTATGTGCAAATTCATGCTGAGCATCCAGACTTAAGTGACCCTAAATCCATGTTCGATATTGAATATTTCAAGAAGAACCCCGTCCCTTTCTATCAATTCGCTAAAGCGCTTTATCCTGGGCAATACAAGCCTACAATCGGGCACAGGTTCATCAAGTGCTTAGAGGAGCATAACAAGTTGTTGAGAAATTATTCACAAAACATCGATACTCTGGAAAAGCAAGCTGGTATCAAACATGTTGTTGAGTGTCATGGTTCATTCGCAAAGGCAACTTGCACCAATTGTAAATATAATGTCGATGGTGATGTTATACGAAATGACATTCTCAACAGGAAAATACCTCTATGCCCACGGTGTCACTCTATAAACGAAGGGCCTGAGGTCAAGCTAGGGGTGATGAAACCTGATATCGTCTTCTTTGGAGAGCAATTAGGCGACCATTATCATAGCTGTCTTGAGTCTGATAAAAACCAAGTTGATCTGCTTATAGTAATCGGTTCATCTTTGAAGGTGAGACCCGTTGCACTCATTCCCAGGTCTATCCCGGATCACGTTCCACAAGTTCTCATAAACAAAGAGCCTCTGGACCATATGTGTTTCGATATTGAGCTCTTAGGTGATTGTGATACTGTCATAAAAGAACTTTGTTCAAGGTTGGGACATGATTGGATAGACATGTTGAGAGTTCAAGCTACTCCTCTGACGCAGATAATTGGGTTGCCCCTCCCCAAAACAGCTTTAGATGATTCAGATTCTTCGAGTAAGTCAAAGAAGTTAGGCTCAGTCATCCCGACAGATGAGATTGATGATAGTAAGAAAATAAGTAAGAATATAGGACTGGACAAATCAAGTTTAATTCAAAGCCGGGTAGTGGACACAGATGCATTAAATTCATCACCATTGGTTGCCGAAAGGCTCGCAATTGTGGACGTCGAGAAAGAAATCGAAGTCGATAGAGATATGCCTGATCGTGCAATATCCGACTGTGACCGAAGCTCTGATGAAGAGTGGGAGGACGTTGAGATTTTGCCACAAACATCCTCCTCTTCAGATTCAGACTCCCAAAAAAAACTAAGCCTCGAAGTGCCCGAAACCTCTTATTATTTCTTAAAGCCAAATAGGTACATGTTCCACGGTGTAGAGCTAACTAAAGCCCAATATGAGAGATTCGCTAGAGAGCAGGAGAAAATCAGCGAGCAAGATCCTACTCTTGTCCAATAGAGCTCGAGTATGGTATTGCAGGCGACGGATGCCTGATACACATGCAAGCAAAGAGATTTCCTAGTACTATTTGAATTACAAATGTTAATAATCAATGACACATCTGATATGATATTGATTCAGATATCCATTCATCAAGGTGAGAAAGGAGCCCTAGTTGGTTGATTTCTAGCAGCCTTACCAAGGCATTAGAGTGCGATCATCGATCTTTTCCAGTGTTTATCTCTTGTATTTTAGGCAGGCTGATTTCCCCGTTTTGTCCCTGGCCTACTTTCGATTCACTTATGGTTACAACCTGATCATCTACCGCAACATCAGTGATCACGTTGTCAAACATGAGCGGTTTGATTGTAGAATGCGAATTACTCGAGAGCGTGTCGTCCATTACTCTGACATCGTTTGTGAACCCGGAAGAAATGTTGGGCTGAGAACGAGGCCTGACGTAAGATTGACTGTCTGCGTTGACGGGCAATGTAATCTTATGGTCAGCTGATATTGCGAATCGTGGTGTGATCGATTCAGGGCAGGTAGTAGAGTCTACCACTCCCGGTGAGAAAGCTATGGACTTTACGCTAATTGGCCGAGAGACGGCCGATGGCGATATCACAGGGACGTCGGGTGTATGCGTATTTGAACGATGAGATAGAGTCATGTCGACTGTAGATGAATTATCGGAAGCCGAACAAGAAACTAGCTCGGTTTTGGATTTGGTTAATCTCGTGGGAAGTCGCAGCGGTCTCTTGAGTTGAGTCGAAGGTTCGATTATGTTGGATTGTTCTGCATCCTTCAGATTGCAACTACTTCTCCTTGAGTGATCGAATCTACTCTCTGTCTTGTTACTTCTCCGATCTGGATCTTGATCTTTGTTATTCAATTGGGAAATATTAGTTCGCTTGCACTTTTTAGACTCGCTTCTTTCAAAGTCGTCCAATAAACCGCGATCGATTATGTTTTCCAACGGCTCCCATGTGTTGTATCTCGAAGAATATCCTTGCCACTTGATACAATACTGTGTCACACCGTCCCGAATCCGTTTTGCCTGAATTCGCTCGGCAGTGTATACGTTTGAATCACTCATAGTGAAACTCTCTCCTGAATTAAATCATCGACTAGATTCGATCATTGCCTTAGCAAGTGATTCCTTTTATGGGGAAGATTAGTGGGACTGATCAGATCGTAATCAAGGTGACAATGTGATCACGTTGTGCCCGGGAGATATCTCGAGTTTTCCTTCTGAATGTACATATTTTTTACTCTAACGTCGTCTTCCGATATATACATCTCTTACCATTAAGTGCGCCGGTCTGGTCCAAAGAGCAATTTAATGAAACCAACAAGAATCGAACAGTTACTGAACATAATCAGAGAGTGGAAATATCGTCATGAAAGGATCTCAAGTTTCGTTCATTCTTGCACACGCTCCCCCGTGTTTATCCTGACAGTCTCTATGACTCTCAGTAATTAATCGTCATTCTAGTCGTGGGTGGATACGACAAAAATAAATAAATCATTGAAAAGCTTGGAATCTTCCTACGATAAGTATATAGGCCCGTTACAGAAATAAACACTTGACAAAAATAAATATTGGTACACGAGAACGAGCGAACGTTAGGGTTCGAATCCCGAGACAACCAAGAAATTTTAACTACACCTTGCATATGAACAGATGATTGACCTATCTATTTCGATTGACGTTGGTCGCTCTATTATGCACCCAATATATATTGACACATCTTCATAACTCATGGACTGGAGAGCTGAGGCAGCCGCTTTGATCCATGATGTCAAACCGTAGGTCGTGGGTATCGCCATTGTCGACGAAACAGAATCGAGAGTTTCGTTGAGAATAGAGACTTAATGAGGGTGAATATGGTCAGTGACCATGGATTATAGCGATTTCAGCATCTGTGATGAAGTCGAAAACGATAAGCAAGCAGTCTACGAGACCATTATCGCCCTTCTAGACGAAAATAGTTACGCGTATCATAGAGCTTTCGGCCCACAATTGATGGGCAGAGTGAGTTCACTCGTCAAGAAGGACGTGTCGAACTGACACAACGTTAAACTTTACAATTAAACGGCTTAGCTCGCTTTTGTTTGCTTCCAATAGGAAAGTCAAATATAAAAGGATAGCATGCCGCCCAGGGTGACCGGGTTTGACCAATCTCAATCAGTATTTCTAGCTAGGTTTGTTCTAATTCCTGAGGTTCCAATTTGCAGAATTTTGTTGGTCAAGTGGAGGTAATTCGTTATCGTAATGATGCATCGTGTCTAGGTGCATTGTGTTTAAAGCTTGTGCCGCTAGCATGATCGGTGGATGCGTTTGAGCCGCTTCCAGAGGAGAGTTGGGTGTCCTCACTGTAGTGGTGATGAATGTGTTAGCGAATGCAACAGTCGCTCCTTGTTTAGAATTATAACGAAAAGAAGATTGGGGCTCCTCCAGACGATGCTGCCTAACCATTATGCAATCACCCCCTTCGTTGATATCCAAGTCATGAATATACAAATAACCCTCTGCAGAAACAACCAAAACTCTTGGCTGCCTAACGATTTATGGCGCAAACATTCTTCAATTGCTTGAAAGGTAAGGTGGCAAACTAGCGTCATTGGTGGAGCATATCACTAACATGACTCGATATGTAAGTGGATGATTGCACTAAGGCACGGCCCAAATTGCTCCCCAATGATTGATTTGGCAACAACTCAGACGGTTCGTCTTTAGTTTGGTTGAGCTTGAATACATGAACAGTCTCCGTGCTACTTGAAGCTGCAAGTAACAATGAGTCCAGGCTAAAAGATAATGAATAGATGTCCACACATAGCGCATAACCACGACGAAATTCGCATGAAAATTGGCCATCGTCAACATTGTGCACTCTAATTACGGTTCCTTTTTCAGAGGCGCTAGCCAACATAGTGCTCTGCTGATTGAATGACAATGATGCTAATGGATTATCGTGGGCTGGTATGAGAATTTTGTTCTTTAACTGGATTGCGTCGAAAATTTGTACCTCCCCACTTCTTTGGGTGGCCGGATACGCTATGTAACACCGATCTTCGCGGGCGGATAGAGCGGACAAACCACTGGGATTTGATGGTATGTTGCTGATAACCCATTTTACGCTCAAATCGTCCTTCAAACTGTGTATGTAGAGTCGATCCTCCAAGCAAATGACCAATCGCTTACGGTTCAGTTTCACTGAGAGAATCGTGTTAGTATAACTGTGTATGCTAATCTCAGTCTTTTTCTTGATATGGTACAATCGCAACTTCCTTGGTGACAAAAGGCTAACTATAACAACCAAGGAGGAGGAGAACAACCGTTCGACTATGCAGATATCCGTATGCTCAATGTCTCGGAATGTTCGTTGTAGTTGGTCGATATCATTCTCAATAGAGTACAGATCGTAGCCAGTTTGTGCCGATAGCAATGGAGCTGTAATCCTGGTTGAATGCAATGTATTGAACGCTCGTCTGAGAATCTTTATCTGGACGTTCGCCTTCAAGGGTCAGATTCATGATTCCTGTAACCAATGGTGGACTGCTCGCGCGTGATAATTCCCATGATCCAAGGCTAGAGTTTAGGTTTCCAACCTCTCTCCTCCAGATATGTGGGATCGATTCATGATAGTGAAGTGTGTTCAAAAACAAAAGTCCACCCAGACATTGGTTTCATCCTCTATAAGTATTGGGATCAGCGATCTTCTATCTGAAACCAGCTTCTATAACAACCATGAAAAAATTTTCGCTGGCGTTCTGTATTGTATCCAATGAATACTATCCATTCTTATTTTATGGAGTTTATTTTCAAACAGATCAGTACAGTCGCCGGCCGTATGGCTTGGGGGTCACATGCCACGTGCCGCAGACCGATCTCGTATTTGTGTGACAGCTTGCGTTACGCGATATTGTTTCAGCCAAAATCTTATGGGTTTGCTAGCTATTCGTTAACTATTATTTGCATGCAAACTGACATCATGGAATCAGATGATCGTTTCAGACATCTAGCATCAGATCCTCGATTTAAGACTCTTCGTAGAAGCCAGAGGAAAGTCCAAATCGATGATCGCTTCAAATCCATGTTCACGGAGGAAAAGTTCTCTCTCGGGTATAGCAAGGATAAGCGAGGGCGGAATCAGAAGAAGGCGATAGGTGAAGAACTAAAGAAATACTACTCACTCGAAGAGAATCCTGTTTCAAACCTCAATGATGAATCCGTTGACGAGGAGAAAGATGATAGGCTCTCAAACGTCTCGGAGAGTGATAGTGACGATGCTAATGGCCCTGGGACGATAGAGGACGAGTTGTCATCGTCATCCGACGAATCTGAATCCGACGATGAAATAACAACTCACGACCAAGACATCGAGGTTAGTAGAATAAAATACGACTGGCAGCCACTGGATCATGATGCGGAGTTAGCAGCGACAACAACTCGTAGACTAGCAATTCAAAATGTTGACTGGGACCACATTGATGTAAAGGATCTTTTTATACTTGTCAACTCAATCAGACCACCACTCAACGTCCGGATTTATGTATCTGACTTCGGTAAGGAGAGATTGAGACAGGAAGAAATCGAGGGTCCTAAAGAGATAGTTGAAATGTCTTCAGTTGATGAGACTGAGGAGGAGCTCCGAGATCTGAAAGACAAGTTGATCGCTCTGAAGAATCCTGGTCCTAAAGTCTACAGAGTCAACGAATACGAGGATGCAGATGAAGAGATGGACTTGAAGAATGAGCAAGTTCGAGAACGGGTTAGAATGTACCAGCTAAATCGTATGAAGTACTACTATGCTATTGTTGAATTTGATTCGGTCCTTTCGGCGGAAGCTACGTACAAAGAATTGGATGGTATGGAGTTTGAAGGTAGCTCACTCGAGTTGGATTTGAGGTTCGTTCCTGATGATATTGAATTTAGTCAAGAAGATATCAAGGCCGAATGTTGTTCGCTGCCTGATCCAACTAAATACAAGGCACCTCAATTCATCAACTCTGCCTTACAACAAACAACTGTAAATTTTACCTGGGATGAGACCGACAATAAGCGTCAAGAGAAGCTTCGTCGTGCTTACACACAGGAAGAACTTGAAAAAGACGACTTAGCTGCATATCTGGCCTCAGAGACAGAATCTGAGTGTAAATCTGACTTGGATGATGATGTGAATGATGCTGTCTCAGTTGTGACGACCAATTCTGAAAATCGGATCAACAAGTACAAAACTCTGTTGAAAGATTTGGAAGAGGAAGAATATAAGAAAAATAAGGTTGAAGTGGATGTCGAGTGGGGCAACTATAGCGAAGATGAGGCTCGAAGTCCAGCTGAAGACGAGCTGAATGAAAGTGCCAGCATCAGTAGTGTTAACAGCATGAGAGAGAAGAAGAGAGGGCGCAATAAGAGAGAGCAGAGGAAGGGACGTACACAACCCGAGGAGGACCAAGAGCTTGACTTATTGCTAATGGACTCCCGCGATGATCTTAAGGAATTCGAATTTGACCCAGATGATAAACGTTTTGAGGCAGTTTATGAATCAGGACTCTACAACATAGATCCATCACACCCGAATTTCAAGCGCACTCGGGCGTTTGATATCATGGCTGAGAGAAAACGAGAGAAGAGGAAGAAAACTGTTTGATGGCTATAATTCCTCAAAGGCGGACACTCAGTCTGTGAATAAAATGCAATTCTCTGTATCCAGACTGAGGAACCAAAAACAGATACAATGCTGGAGACAAAGCCAAAATCATAGAAACTTCAAAATATGTGATGCAGAACCTGGTAGGAGACTGAACCCCACAGTTCATGTTCGCCTAGCTGATGTATCTGGATTAGCTTCGGCCTACAGGCTAAAGTAAATGGGAATTGAACTAGCTCGAGAGGCCTAAAATGTTTGGATGTATCTGTTCTTGGTTTCTCGGATCAGGTTCGCTGCTCATAATCGAGCAAACTGCGAGTCATAGTTTTCATCCCTTGGGGTCTGAGCATACTCGCGCGGAGATTCATTCAGCGCTCGCTCTGAGCGAGCTTCCCAAGCTATATTTATTTCTGTAACGATCGTGATAATATCACCTAGAGAGCCGTGTGATAAAATTATTCAGACCTCTAGTTGTCCAGTGAGTTGCTTCCAGACTGTTTTCGATAGGGCCAGTTGAGATGGCATAATGTTGGATCTAGGCGAGAGTCAGGTGGCAGCCGTTGTTTTCTCATCTTAACGTTGAGTTATCCACCTGATCAAAAATAAAAATTAAGGGACTAGATCTGCTCTATGCAAAGTGAATAACCTCGGGCTGACTAGATGGATTACACGGGAGGGCGAACGGATAATCATGTAGCTTTACAATGTCGAGACTCCAGCAGAATGAGGCTGACCGCAAAGAACGGACTTAAATTATTCACATCCGAATTCCTGGGTACTTTTATATTTGTTTACCTAGGTCAATCGTCTTTGGCATCGTTCGAACTTATGGGAACGCAAAATGACACTATCAACAGGCAGCAAGCAACAATATTCACCTACGGTCTAGCCTTCCTGATGGCAGCTTTATTGACACAAAACTTGTCTGGATCGCACCTGAATCCTGCCTACACTTTAGCTAGCACCGTCTTCGGCTATATCAGTTGGAATCAAGCCTTCAGCTACATTTGCGCTCAGTACATGGGCTCTTTCATGGCTGCCATATTCTTATATGCCACTTATAGTGATAAACTGGCCCAACGCCATTCAGAAGGCCTACTCGTTGGTTTGAATGCGACTCTTCGAGCTCATGGAAATATCCTGAGTACTGGAAAACTTTTCTCCTCATACCCACCTAACGAAGTCTCCTTGACTCAATTGTTTATAAGTTACACCTTAGCATCTATCCATCTATCGATTCTTCTAATAATAATACAAGAGTCGAAGCTAGTGAGAGTGCCACGATGCATGAAACCAGTCTATATGGCAGCCTCCATAACCCTCGTTCAAGCAGCTTTCTCGGCCAACGGGGGCCCAGTTTTGAATCCAGCCCAAGACTTTTCGCCGCGAATCTTCATAGCTATGTTCGGATGGACTTCGTCTGCATTCAACCCGTATCACTACAACTATTGGTGGCTCTGTGGTATAATCAGTCCACACTTGGGAGCACTAATCGGTTTTGGCGTGAACAGATTCCTGTCCTTTTTTAGCGAGGTAGAATGTAAAGCTCGGCATGGTCTTAACGATGAGTACAGGTTACCTCGAGACGACGAATCTTGATGGGTAGTCTGGGTTTATTATTCACAATAAATTGTTAAATAATAACTGGCAGAACTGTGAGATAAACATGTGCTACATAAATAATGGTGAGGCCTGTTAGTTCAAAAAATTCATGATTGAGATCATTCTTCAAGTATTTGATTCCGGTTTCAGCGAGACCGGAAGCATTGTGCAAGATTATTCATGTGCTCGTTTCATTGAAATCGCTATTATTATCGTTGAGGATATTCTCCAGGAATGATGAATGGGACGTGACAGATATGTCGTCAGTATATGATAGCGAGTCTCTCTTATCCTCTTTAGAGCTTTTGTTGAGATTATATGGGATGGATGAATGCTCCTGATCGGTCAACAATTGACTGGGTATATAGTTATGCATCGTCAATGGCTGCTGAACGTAGTCATCCTCATCATCGGTCGGAGAGTCTTCAGCAAACGTTCGCAGGATTTTGCCGTTCTTCGTGTCCAGTTTAAAGTTGCTGAGCGACGATTCAGAGTTCGCAGCAGAGTTGTTGGGGGTCGGAAATCTATTTATCCAATACCTGAGCCCCAACTCACTAAGATTGTCTTTCTTGTCGTTCGTTTCCTCAATCCTGGCCGGAATTTCAATATTGGCGTGACGATATCGGAAAAGTATGTCCCAGTAGTGGACGAAAAGTCTCCTAGCTGGAATATAAATAATAGCGATGGCGGCTATGGTGATAACAACGAGTATTATGGTGAAAATGGGGTGTTGCCGTCTAGAGCATTCCTTGGCGTTCGCCAAATCAGCAATAGTGTGAGAGAGCACAGGATTACTCCAAAGGCTCGTTTCGTTGACCACCTTTATTCTCATCCGAATTATATATTTGGTGGAGCTGTTAAGTCCATCAAGGACAGTCTCACTCGAAAGTTTGTTCGGAACAATAATCGTGTTGCACTCATCAAGTTCGTGGAATTTTCTATCAAAACTCTCATCTGCGGAAATCTTCGCAATGGGGATCGTTGAACAGGGGTCAATGGGACCAGCCTTGCAATAATTCACTTCATAAGCGTCCACCAAAGCAATGAGCGACTTACAACCCTTAACGACCCAGGTGACCGAAATCTTTGAATGGTCGGTCATTCCAACTGCCCTAATGACTTCCGGTGCGTGATAGGCTGATTGTGCTTGAGATCTAACAGTTGCTACGCAATCTGACCAAACAATCCCAGTGAAATTTTTGTTTCCAGCTGTCCTATATGAAATTCCGAATATACGGTTTTGTGGTTTCCCATCACCAGGGATGTACAAAGCAAGCTGAGTTTCGTTTGTTCTTTTCATCCCTTCGATCGATGAGCAACCTCTGGCTTGAGAACTCAGAATGCACCAGTAAAGAGTGTATGTTCTTGTGTGGGAGTTTTTGATATCCAAAGTGCTGGAAGCTCTCCCTTCTAACTCTGATATGTACTGATCCATGTCCGTCCATCTGAGAATATACTCAAGATTTGTCACAGCCGCAACATAGAGGTTGAATCTACCTTGCGTCTCTAGTATACTATCTTGTTTTGGTATGAATACCGCGGAGGAGTCAGCTGAGTAGCCAAGATTGTTTCGAGATCTCAATGTACATTGATATGACACATTACTTAGGAAAGGCGTCTCAATGTCTTTCACCCCGCTGAATGTATCCTTGATTATTGTGAAGTAGAATGGGACCTTGTGCTCATCAATGCAGTTAATTTCACTGTCAAGGTACTCTGAGCCAGCTAAGAGATGAGGAACTGGGCGCCAGTAAAGCTCTACTCGGCGCACACCCTCAAGCTGTCTATCTTTTTCCAAACGGTCTCCAAGTAACTTCTCGATCCTGAAAGAACCTATGTCTGTTTGCGGCGCGAATAATGGACTACTATCAGGCATACATATAGGAAGGCTACTTTTCGATATTTCTTGTATTGTATTGTCTTCCCCGCTATACTCGAGGGACACCTCGAAATAATATCTCTGGTGGGGCAAAAGCCCCGTGATGGTCAAGAAGTCATCCTTGGCTGATCCAGTAACATTCATTGACAATCTGTGTTCCTGACAATGCTCGAATAAATATGAATAGTCTTTATCTAAACTATCATTATAGCTCCCAAACATGTTGAGCTGTCCCTTGCAAATTTCGATATCGCTTTGCTCGTTTCCGAGAACAGGAGCGGCGCATAGGGGCTTGAGTCTAAAATGTAGTACATCCAGAATCAACTGATACTTGATTTTCAATCTGAAGTGATCTGGAGTTTCGTTCTGATACCTTTCAGTATGCTTGATTACGTCATGAATAGGATGGGCGAAGGATAGCCTCAGTGATACGCTATCCAGTCGTTGGATATTAGTCGAGTTCTCTAGGATGCGATAGGAAGGATTTTGGTGCAATTCGTGAACTGTAGTAGCACATGTCACCAGGACGCTCGCCATTAGTATCACTAGCAGCTGAAAGCTTAAGAATCTGACTCTAGCCAGTGATAGTAGTGAGGCAATCATGACGACATACTTGAGCTCTCTAATGATCGAACTAATGAGAGTTTGCCGTGATCTATACGTTGAATAGAGGTATCGGACTACATAATTCATAGGTTCTTCGCCAGGTTAGGTTGCCGTCTCAACTCTACCGATCCGCACTGCCGCAAACTGAATAGAGGTCTTGGCTTCGCCTACGGAACTACGAAAAAGTTATCTCATGCTTGATGTATCTGTTCTTGGATTCTCAGTAGTTGAACATGTTTTGGTTTTGCAAGGAATACACTCCCCCGATCTCTGTTCGATTCAGTGCACAAAACGTTGTAAAATTCTAATTCTCCAGCTTGAGGGACTGAGAACAAATATGGTGAGATCTCCGGACCAGAACCGCACCGGCTGTGGTCAAAATGCATTCATATTCATCTTCAACGCGCATAGGGACCGATTCATTGTGGCAAAAGCGGCGCGCGACATCGTAACAAGCTTTTTAAGGCTAGTATTATTTATTTTAGTCGTTTTGGTACTACCAGAACAAAAAAATCTGTATACCCATGACAGATACAAATAAAGACCATTGGTGGTACCCTAAAAGACTTATTTATTTCAGTCGTGAGGTACATACTATTTCTTGAAAAGCATGGAATATAGACTTCTCCAATGGTATTGATATCGGCTAACAAAACTCAACAGCCTCTGATTTTTCTCGGCTCGATTCGAATAGTCCTGAGGAGCCTCAGAACAGCTGGATCTACAAACAATTATAGATAACAATGGATCCATAGCATGTTAGAGTGTATCTCCTCTTAGCTTCTCAAGCTATTTCAAAGATACAGTTTAATGATGCATGATTCTACTCAACTCAATGGCCAACCCTAAGCCATCTCTGGCGTCTGTTTTTAGGTTTATCAGTTGGCTTGCTATGTTCACCATCATGGGGCAAGGCGCTACCGGCTACGGCTGCTCCTCCTTCAGGTGCTATCTGGCTTTTTCGCGTTCTTTTTAATTCCTCAAGCTCCATTTCTAAGCGTAGCTTAGATTGCCCTTCGTCATGCAGGGCGGCTTGAGTTTCCGACAGATTTTTCTGTAGTCTAGCCACAGTTTGATCGAATCGCTCCCTCTCGGTGGTTAGGTTCTGCTGAAGTTTCCTACATTCTTTCTCGCGTTTCCTCAATTCGTAGGAATTCTCCTTATTTGATTTCTTAGGATCCTTTCTGTACATTATTTCGGCCAATTTATTAACAGCTTGTAGTTTCAGGAGTTTTTCCTGATTTAATTGCCGTTGTAACAAGTCGAATTTTTCATTATGCCCGTCGAGTTCCTGTTTCATTGATTCAATTCTAGTGTTCATCTCTGCTCTCATGTCATTCAACTGCTGGGACAAAGTTTTCTCCTGTTGCCGAAGAAAATCAATCGATCTATCTTTACTGTCGCACATGTTCTTGAGATCATTCACTTCCAAATCTTTGCTCTCTTTATCCCTTTGCAGGTTCAATATCGTGTCCTCGGCAAGCTTTTTGGAGGCCATCTCCACCTGTAGCTTCGACACACTGAGTTCGAGGTTATGTCTTGCTAAGCTCAGCTCTTTTTGCCTCTCCTCCATTTCCTCTTTCATCTCTTTAAGTTGATTTTTATACAACGATGCAAAATGTTGCTCAGTCTCAAGCTCCAATTGATCAGAGAATTGAATCTGTGCCAGCTTAGTTACTGCTTGACCCTTGAGAAGCCTCTCTTGGTGAAGCTGTCTTTGAAGGATCTCGACCTTTTCATCACGTTTCTCTAACTCCGATTTAATTTCGTCTAATCTGTTAGACATTTCCCTATTAGTCTCCTCAAGTTGTTTAACTAGATTTTCCTCGCGCTCGTGCAGAGTTTCTATCGATTTGTCTTTGCTCTCTACTTTGGTCCTTAAATCGTGAAGTTCTTTTTGAATGAGATCTCGCTCTTTCTCGATGCAAGACAGTCGTTCTTCTGCAAGACGCCGAGCATCGAACTCTAGCTGCAACTTTGAAAGTGTGATTTCCAGATTTTTTCCTACTTGACTAAGGTTCTTCTCTCTCTCAGCTAGCCTCTCTTTCATCTTCTCAACTTGATCCAGCGGAGGGGCAGACTGTCTAAGAGGACCGTTGGTGGTGTAAGTTGTAACTGAGGTTGATTCTTGAGGGTTGATACGATCTTGACCGGCGTCTACGATTTGATTGTTTATTGCAGTGTCTTGCGGTGGTGATGTTTGGGCTGGTGAGGGTATTCCTGTGGATGTGCAATTTGCTTCTTGAGCTAATGAATTGCTCTGCTCATGAATATGATTGTTGACCAACTTATTTTGCAACCTGTCGGGATTCTTATTTGTGGATTCAAAATACTGTCCCTGAGAGGAATAAGTGAATCCAACGAAAGGCAATTGATCTCCTGCAAACGCTTTTGGCACCGGAAAACTATTGTCCTCCATGTTGCTGTCGTTTTCATCAATATCTTCGAAGTTGCTAGTGTCGTCATCACTCTTTAAATCGGGTATCACGGGTGGAACGCTCAGATGAATGTTATCAAAAGTCCAATTCTCGTTCTTGAAGAATGGATGAGCCTTGATTTCTTCTACACCATTTTTACCTAACCGTTCTGACTGGTCAGTAAGGAATGATCTTATAAGGTTCTTCGCGTCCCTAGATATGGTTGCCTCAGGATCAAACTGCAAGGAATTATTATGGTCCATAATTTTTCCGTATGTTCCTATCAGGGATTCAGCATAAAAAGGTGTGTCTCCTATTATCATTTCATAGAGCACAACTCCCACTGACCACCAATCACATAAATTACTATAAGGCCTCCTCAAGTTGCTAGCGCTTGATTGAGACTCTAAAACTTCGGGACTAATATAATCGGGAGTGCCTACAGCAGTGTCGCACCATATGAGACTCTTTGGGTCCATACGCATGCAAGTCCCAAAGTCAGCTAATCTTACATGGCCATGTTTATCCAACAACATATTGTCAGGCTTGACATCTCTGTGGACGAATCCCATCTTGTGGATAGAATCTACCGCAAGAACTATCTCGGCACAGTAAAATTTGGCCCATTTCTCTGGCACATCGAAGTTGGACATCAAGTTGACGAGATCTCCTCCTGGCATGTAGTCCATCACCATGTACAGATATCTTTCATCTTGGAAGGCAAAATGCAGCTTGACTATCCAGTCTGTGGCTGCATGAGCCATGATGAACCTTTCCTCCCAGTAAAATGCAGATTCAGATCGCTTGATCATCTCTGATTTGCTCAACAATTTCATAGCGTATACTTGCTTAGTCGCCGTATGCCTCACTAAATCAACCTTGCCAAATGCTCCTCGACCAATGGTTTTGATGACATCGAAGTCAGAGGATTTCAGACGATTGTCGATGATAAAAGAAGAAAGTTTCTCATAACGTTGCAAAAATAGATCAATATTCTTCAATCTCTTCAAAGCTGGGTGGTTGCAATCTGTAACAAGTGCCTGTATACAATCTAATAAACAATCGATGGTGAGTTCACCAGTCTTGTCCATTATTTTCTCCTCGATGATCTTGAGACCTTTTGCCATCATTTTGGTGGCCATATTTCATTGATACAATAAGAACTTGTTGAATCTAAGGCTGATCGGCAACGTCCAAAATTTTGTCTCGGCTAGAGATGAGCGGAGCTTCATCTCGCGCCTGCGTACGTGAAATTCATTTTAGTTGCATCGCGATTTTTATTCTTTGAGAATTGCAACTTCCAGTGCATCAACCGATTTGACGTGAGTCCGACACTATTGGTCACCTAATCGTGCCAAGCAAAAGCGTCTCTCGTCCAATATTGTATTTGTTCTTTTCCTCTCGAGCTGGAGTTTTTAATCGATTTCAAGTTCTCTGAAGAACTAAAACCAACTCACCGCTACAGCGTATTTACCGTGAACCACCCGCAGACTATCATCATGGACACCACAAAGGATGGAGAAAACAAGGAAGAAACTAATCGTGACGAAACTGAGGAAAGCGAGGAGGATGAGGACGAGAGCGAACAAGAGGTGGCTGAACCTCTTGCTACAACTAGATCTAGGAGAACGAACGCTGGAAATCTCATGAGCAAAATGATACAAGATGAGGAGGACGAATTTTACGCTAATCTCTATGGTGGTTTCCATGAGGAAGAAGACGATGTCGACTTTGATGATGAAGAGGAGGCCGATGAAGATGAGGTCGAGGGCGATTATGACGTCGATTCGGACTTCAGCATAGATGAAACCGACGAAATAGCTCCAGAGTTTCAAGCTGTCGATGAGGAGCCTAAGAAAAAGGCAAGAGCGTACAAGGATCCTAAACCTAAAGGATATTCGGCGGCACAATCAGCACCTTCGAGCAGCACCCCATTGCACTCGAGACCCAGGCCTAGCTCCTCAAAGACGTTGCAATCTCCAGTCAGGGGTCGGGGCGAGAGGACTTTCAGGGATTCGACGAGAAAAAAGACTGAGGAGACTATCAAGAATATTAAGACAGGCCCCAAGAAGAAGAAAAAATTGAAAAATATCGAAGCCTATCGACCGTTGAGTCAGGAGGAGATGCTTGCTGAGGCGAAAATCACCGAAGAGGAAAACCTCAAAAGTTTAGAGATATACCAGAGACTAGAGTCGGAGAGATTGAAGAAGATCAAACAGGTGAAGAAGACGCTGCCTCCACCATATGTAACATACTTGTCCACAACTATGCCAATCTTGGGAACTGAAGAGCGCTACACAAGAAACTTCATGACCTTCGTGACATGAAGATCTTCATATATTTAATAAAGTCTTTGTTGATCCTAGCACCTTATACCACTGCCGATGGCCATGAAAGTGCCGAAAGTACCCCCACTTTGGACCATAACTTTACCAATCGTGCCAAACATCTCTCTTCCACGAAGGCCCATCTTCCAGGCGCTGAATCCTCCAAACAGTATTCCGCCTGCCATGCCAACACTCATGCCAAGCACAAATCCCATCTTTACACGAGACCAACATGACGGCCTTTGTGGCTGACCTTGCGGGATATAGGGCATTTGTGGATCTTTTCCTTAATCGTTCAGATAATGAGTTCAGATATGCTTTGATAGTAGGAATTTTGGAGCGTACAAATAGTTATATGTCGACTATTTTAATCGTTTTTTGTAATATTCTTGAAAACATAGCTTATTTTAAGTTCACATGATTTGGAAGTGCTCCGATTGATCCTCGCGTTTCTGCGGGAGTGAGATAACGTGCGCGAGTTGTGTGTTGCATTGCATTCCCTTCGTCAAAAATTCTTGCAAGATTGTCAACTGAATAAATATTGGTTAGAGTGATAGATATTAGCTTCATAAACACCGTCGAGCTTTGAACAAAAATAAAAGTAAAAAGCATTCAATTACTCTAATTGATCCAAGAACAGACTATGTATTTGCATCCATATTTATGATGGAAAGTCTTGCCTCATTCAGTCAAGATATTCACCAGCAGCCATCGACGAGTCAACCTCTGATATTTTCCCAGCCACTTTCTCAGCAGAGCGAGGACTCTGGCCCACCGAACTCTCAAGCCAATTACCAGGTCAAGTGCGGTCTCCTCGAATATCATTTACAAGAGGCTGTCTTGATCAACAAAGCCCTCAGATCAGAGTTGCAACAGTACAAAGAGAAGATTGATTTTGAGAAAAAGCTGAGAAAATACTTAGATAATAGATTGAGAGGTAGTCTTGAATCCTGAATACTTCGATTGTGATGCCTATCACCCATGTTCAAACGCTCAGTGGACATACAGAAAGAGTGTGGACTTTAGCCTGGAATCCCAAGGGAACTATTCTAGCATCAAGCGGTGGCGATAAGACTATTCGTCTCTGGGCAAAGGAGGCTTGCGAGTGGACTTGCGTCTCAATCCTCACTGAAGGCCATAGCAAGAGCATTCGGCGGATATGTTGGTCGCCTTGCGGTCAATATCTCGCATCGGCAAGTTTCGATGCGACTGTTTGTATCTGGAAAAAGTGTGCCTCTGACAACACTTGGATTACCGTTGTCAACTTAGAGGGGCATGAAAACGAAGTGAAGAGCGTGGCTTGGTCCTCTGACGGTCGCTTCTTAGCCAGTTGTGGCCGTGATAGAACTGTATGGATTTGGGAGCGAGTGTGTACAGAAGAAGGTGATGACTGCGATTCAGATAGTGCTGAAAACTGGGATTGTTCGGACGTAAAAGACGACCACACTAAAGATGTCAAGCATATTGTGTGGCACCCTTCGCACAACATATTGGCCTCGTGTAGTTATGATGATAGCATAAAACTTTTTCATCAGCAAGGTGATGATTGGAAATGCTTCGAGACACTGACAAGCCACACATCAACAGTCTGGGCCGTAGACTTCTCAGCCTCGGGAGAGTTCCTGGTCTCGGGTAGTGATGATAGAACTGTGAGAGTTTGGAGAAATCATGCTCACCCAAAACTACCGCTAGTTGAAAGCAATTCTTGGAAGTGTTGCAGCGTCATTCAGGGGTATCATAGTCGAACTATCTATGATGTCTCTTGGTGGAAGACGGGCAACTTAATCGCATCCGTTTCCAGCGATAATTCCATCGCAATTTATGCACAGTCTTCAGATGAGGATACCAAAATGATGACATTCGTGTGTGTTGACAAACTCGACCAATCTCACAGCTCTGACATAAACTGCGTTTCATGGAACGAAAACAGCCCCGGATTATTAGCATCCGGTGGCGACGACTTTTGCATCAAGATATGGGCCTACACCGATGCAGAGAAAGGTATGAAGCCACTGACTATCGCTGACAAAATTTTAAACGATCTCTCCTCTGTCTGTCTGAGAACTAGCTCCTCGGATCGTGAGACAGAAGGGTCGACCGTCGAGCATGTGATAGCTGTACCTAACTTTCTAAATCTACAGAATTATGTTCAAACTATTCAACAATTACAGAGCGAGTATGCAACAAATGATAAGGAGATAAAACTGATTGAAAAAACACTCGACACAAATATAACAGACTCGAATTTAGAACCAATCAGATTATTCGGAATCTGCTTTAAAGATGACGGATACGTTGACACGTTTTCGATCGGCGTTACAGACTACCGCGACGAAATAGTTCATAGGTTCAAGCTAGTTATGGACACTCCGGATTTTAAGCTACAACTACCTCGACGAAGCTCCAAGTTGGTGAGTGTAGAACGACAGTTATTCCTTCTTGAAAAGACTGGAGACCTATACAAAATAATGTCCTCGGGCGAAAGTCAGTTCCTCCTAGGCCACCTATTTAGCTTTTCAGATGTCAAATTCGTTTGCGGAGAGAAAGGTAGCGGCGAAATATCATACATAGTTTCAGCGGATCGGGACGAGAAGATACGCGTCTCAAACTATCCGGATGCGTTTCGGATCGAACGCTTTTTGTTTGGTCACAGACGCTTCATCCGGCGTCTGATCTTGATAGAAGGCGGTAAACTAGTCTCTATTGATACTGAAGACAACGCTTACCTGTGGAATTTGAAAGATCTGAAAACTGTTCCACTTGATGGAGTGATTAAGCCTGAGCGAGCAGTATCCCTAGGTGACCGAGTTTCAAAGCGAAGACATCTTGACTGAAGCTATCATATATGTCCAGCAATCGAGATTATATCTGTTCTTGGATTCTCGGACTAGGTTCGATTCACTAGTAGGCAGTCTGTGTCGAGCCTCAATCATCGTGCACTCCCATCATGAAATTACGCCAATAAATGTGATACAATTATTCGGTCCATTCTGTTTCAGCACGGGCATAAGAGTAGCGCCCGATGTTCAGCTCGAGCTCTTGACGATCTCGGTAGAATATATGCGTGACCAGCGACAAAAATGCCAAGATTGTGTTAATCTCGACCCTTCCTTTTGATTCTATTTTTCTAACGCTGTTGACGCGACGCGGCTGCATCATTTAGCATCTTCGATCGCTTTCGGATATAGTGCTGCCAGTGAAGTAATTGCTGGTCCTCAATGAATTTAGCGGCGTGGGATGATGATATCTCTTTCCTAAAATGCTCGTATTGTAGTAGATCTAGAAAATGGAGGCACATTGGATATCGTAGGTATTTTGCATATTCAGGCTGTCGCCAATACTGTAAGTATCTCAAGTAGTCGACGAACTTGGGCATCTGGAGGTATTTTCTCTGAGCGAGAAAGTTTAGATAATTAGGATTCGCTAGACACTGTACAAACTCGAGCTCGATTTGGAATCTCGTTCGCTCTTCTCCTAGGTCGGTTTCTTAAGTTATATGGTGTACTTGTTAGGGAGCAATCAACGAGTCTTTGTACTTTTATCTCATAGCTAAGACTTACCAGTCGACTTTTTTGTCATTTTTGATGACAAACATCTACCTGTATATTGCAGAGCTGAACAATTCTAGTTTATCATTACCTCTACATGTGCAATAGTTGTTGACTTGATGCTGCCCCGACGGTCCGAAGATAACTGGAAGGCCGTTCTCGACGAGATCATAGGTATGTAACCTGGTCGAGAAGTGGATATAACGTAAATAGTTCTCTGCGCTGCTGCAGCCATGTGAGCACAACAAATCTGCGGGTCCGAGTTTCAGACTGAGCGGCGTCGGAAGCTTCCTTCTAGGTGAGACACCTGATGGTCCCAACAACCAAAAGTATGTTCTCACGACATATAATAACTGGAAGAATTTGATAAAGTATGCATTTTTTGTCCACATCTCCAATTATGATAGGATCCTGGCGCTAGGCTAATCCTTTACACTGACGAGCAAAATGTTTGACTCAGCTTCAAGATTTACATGGCCACTGGTGCTATTCAATCTAACTGCCCTCTGCTGCTATTACGTAACTATTGCTCAAGACCAACCTAGCTACCAACCCTATGAGAGTAGAAATTTCAAGAGAGAGCGTGTATCGTGGTGCACGACGAGTTTAATTGAGCGCAGGAAATGTATTGATTGGGCAAGAGCAATCGAAGATGTTAACATTCAATTCGAAAGTCAGGAGCCATTCAAGCTGAATCTAGACTGTGTTCAGGGAGCCGATAAGGACCAGTGCATGAGCATGATTGATGATGAGCAAGCTGACATGATACTATTGGATCCAGGTGAGATTGGTGTGGCAGGTCGATACCACAGTTTGACGCCAATCATGATGGAGCGCTATGGGGCCAGCAGGTTAGAGAACGGACACTACTCGGTGGCTATCGTTAAAAAGCGATCGACAAGCATACAGAGTTTGTCAGATCTGTTTGGAAAAAAAGCCTGCTTCTCCGGTGTCAGTCATATGGCCAGTTGGACTCTGCCCTTGGCCTCCTTGATTGACTTGCCCAGATTTGAGATTGCAGATTGTAACAATCTCGTCAAATCAGCCTCATATTTCTTCGGCAACAGTTGCGCCCCCAACGCTCTGATAAACAAGTTCAATCCAACGGGTGACAATCCGCAGAAGATGTCCTACCTGTGCGAGCGGCAAGGCGGAAGAGTTGGCGCCCACAACGAGCCCTACAATGGTGCATTCTCGGCACTCAAATGTCTGGCGGACCCGCCTGGATACACCTCCCTGGATTCCAAAAGCGGCGACGTCGCCTTTTTACCCCACAACACTGTGTTCCTTGCGGAAAAGCTCAACCTACCGCGGGAGTCTAGATTGGAGGTTCCAACCCGCAACGATCTCGAACTCCTATGCCCACAAGGTGGTCGAGCTCCACTAGAGAACTGGATAAATTGTAATTTTGGTTTTGTTCCGGCGCATGCTGTTATAGTTTCATCAAGAACCTCACCGACACGTAGGGAGTCGATACAACGATTTCTCAAGACTTCGGTCCAACTGTTCTCTGGCCCAACTTCGCTGATCTCGTCGAAGACTAATCCTGAACCTGAGGGTTCGCGACAACCTTTTAGCATGGGACAGCAGCAATCGACCAACAACCTTGGAACCGGCTCTCCCGACCTGGTCACGGGCACAGGTATCTGGGGCCAATATAGCTCAAGCGCTGTAGGTGGCAGTAAGATATCGACGAATTTCAAACTAACTGGCGATTACTCCTTGACCAACTATCCTAGCTTAGATGTCCTATTCAGCAGTGATATGGTAGACCTAGTACCTCTTTTGGGAGTAGGTCAAACGTTTAAAGGTTTCCTCAATTCCTTTCCCGTTCAACTAGCCACTTCGACAAGGAGTTCGAGGCCGAACAGTGACTACTTCTCATCAGTCGTACAAAAGCCCCTCGATGACTCAGTCTTTGACATTAGAACTCAGACTGATTATTTTGAAAAGCTAAGACGCTGCCCGGTGCCCGCAGTGGTGCTATGTGTCACATCTGAAAGGGAATTCAACAAATGTCAGGCCATGAGCAAAGCTTTCCATGCCGCAGGCCTGAAGCCAGAGCTCAACTGTAAGCTAGCCCAATCAGCCTTATCCTGCATGCAATTGATCAAGAATCGTGACGCAGATTTGACTTTGCTAGATGCAGCTGACATTTACCTGGCTGGAACCAAGTTCAACCTGATACCAATAGTCGCGGAACAAATCGAAAAATATGAATCGAGCTCATATGCGGTTGCGGTTGCAAAAAAATCTGACCAATCAACCGACTTGTTCTCTTTAAAAGGAAAACTCTCCTGCCATTCTGGATTCTTGAAAGGTGCTGGCTGGGTGATGCCGATCAGCTTTTTACTAAGCAACGATCGTTTGAGGAAGTATGATACCTGCGACTCAGCTCGTTCTGCAGCCGAGAACTTTGACAAATCTTGTGCCCCCGGTATCTTGTCCTCGGTGTCGAGCACTCAAAATTCTACCGCCTGGACAATGAGAAACATGTGCGAATTGTGTCATGGGACTGGTCGAAGTTATTGTGCTCGTGATGCCTCTGAACCATTTTTTGGCGACACCGGATCATTCAGATGTCTGGTTGAAGGTGGTGGTCAAGTGGCCTTTTGTCGACATACAGCAGTGTTTGAAAACACTGGCGGTAGTAATAGAGAGACATGGGCTCGTAACCTCATCAAGAGCGACTTCGAGCTCCTATGCAGGGATGGATCCCGCGCACCAGTCAACGATTACAAAACTTGCAACCTTGGCGCCGTACCCCCAAGTGCACTAGTTACTCGAGGCGACACACCTCTTCAGTTAATAGACGCTTATGTCAACCTATTTATGTATGGCCAACAGTACTATGGATCGAAATATTCAGAGGAGTACACATTCAAGATGTTCTCATCATCTGTTGGTCACGATCTAATATTTCAAGATGCAACACAGCAGCTTGTCCGGGTGCCATTGTATAATCAGACTTACTATTCTTACTTGGGTCATGAGTTTCTTCGCGCGATGGAAACAACATTCTGTGGCTGATTTCATCCTACATGATAATTTTCGAATAAAACGTAAGCTACAATAAGATTAGTAAGGGGTTCACTCAAGATACTTTTCCCATTCCTCTAAGCTTGGGTATGATGCCAAGCCCATTGGTTGGTAGACATGAGACTTATCGAGTTTCGATAGCAGCTTTTGGTAAAGGAACTCCGTAAGATGAGGCATGAATGGGTGGAGGAGCTTTGTTGAAGTTATAACGCATGTAGTGAGTATCTCTAGCTTCAGCTTCCTATCAGCCTCAGTGCTGTTCTCATCATGCAGGACGGACCTGACATGTTGTATGTAGTCGGCGCTCAATTTCATATTCCAGAAGAGCTCAATACTTGCAAAAGCTTTATGCAAATCGTAAGTTTCTTTGAAAGACCTGTGAGACTCATACACACACTTCGCGAGATGCTTGAGAACCGTTATATCAGATTCGTCAAGACTTTTCTGATGCAGATCTGGTGAGAACAAGCTCAAGTCTTCGTATCCTGAAGATTCTATCATAGATATAGCGAAACGAGCAACATTCCACACTTTGTTCGTGAGTCGTCGAATCTTGTCTATCTGTAAGATCCTGATTCGCACGATCTCTTCTTGGAAATCGTGGCTCAACAAGTACGCCCTAAGACCATCGGCTCCACAAGCTGGGATGCCATCTGGGAACAGTTTCTTTTGATTGTCTAGTACACTTCCTATCTGACTATCTTCAACAAAACCCTGAGCGTGAAGAGATATCGTTCTGTTCTGTAGGTCTTCGATACTGACTCCATCAATTATGTCTATAGGATCGATCACATTGCCTTTCGATTTAGACATTTTTTTGCCGTGACTATCGCAAATCATACCGTGCAGTAAGATTAGCTTGAAGGGAATCTTACCTTCAAGTGCCAAGCTCATCATGACCATCTTTGAGACCCAGTATGTGAGAATATCGAAACCTGTCTCCATCACATGTAAAGGGAAATGACCTCTTTCCTGGCTTTCAGTGAACTCTTTAGGCGAAGGCCAGCCTGATATTGTAAGTGGCAGTAGACTGGATGAAAACCAGGTATCGAGCACATCAGGGTCCTGAACAACATTGTCCGAGTCCCCAAGTAGTCTAGCCGCTTCCTCGTGGCTATCAGCGACGATCCAATTTTCACGAACATCCTCAGCGGATTGGAGTTTGTAAGCTGGTATTCTGTGACCCCACCAACTCTGCCTTGAGATACACCAATCTTGGACCCCATTCTCAATCAACCAGGACGACCAGCTACGTTTGTAGTTTTGCGGAATCATTTCGATTGAGCAATTTTCAACAACCTTCGCCGCTCTGAACGACATCTCTTTAGCGTCAACAAACCATTGGGATAGTGGTCTTTTGCCAACTACTTCGCCTGTCCTTATGTATCTATCTACACCATCGACACGCTCAACTTCAATGTCCGATAAAGTTGTTTGTAGTTTTTCTGACCAGAAAACAGTTTTTGTTTCACGATAGATGACCTTGGATCTGAAAAGCTGTTTGAAGGCAGCATGAACAGCAAGACTAGACTTTTCATCCATGGTAAAGTATTCCTTTTCATTGTCTAAAACGAGACCTAGTCTACTCAACTGGTTCCTCATCTCTGACCTTCTGACCTCCTTCCATTCATTAACGAGCTGTACGAATTCGTTTCTACCTAGCTGTTGGCGTGTGATACCTCGCTCTTTCCACAAAAGGTTTTCAACAATATTTTGTGTCGCTAGACCTGCATGGTCGAAGCCCGGAATCCAAACTACTTCATGGCCTAGCATCTGTCTTTGTCGTATGAGGGCATCTTGTATTGCTGCCGTCAGTGCATGGCCTAGGTGCAGCTTTCCAGTAACATTTGGCGGGGGAAACATCATGGCAAAAGGCTGTCCAGCAACCAGCTTTACCTTGCCGACTGAGTTCTTCCAGAATGACGTCGACCATTTCTCCACCAGATGAATATCGACCCTCTTAGCCAATGGCAAGCTCAATATATGTCTGACGTCAGTACGAGGTATTTTGTTCATGACACAGTAAGGTCAATTCAGTTGAATCTTCCAGCATCAGGTTGTTGGTGATGAGAACCACGTGAGGTTAAGCAGAGCAGAGTCCTTGTCCATATCTAGATTGACGCGAATACGCGTTCCCTGCGTTTTGACAGTAAAACTTTCATGATTCGCGTGTCGCGACTCGCGACTTGTGAGCCTCTCGCGCTCGCTTTGCACAGAGTTTGTTACCAAACTAGGTCTTCGACTAAAATAAATAACTATGATTGCATTGTTGTCGCGACAAACGATTAGATTTATTCTCTTTACAGACACGAACAATACACTAAATTCGCAACTGAATCTAGTTCCAATCATCACAGGTCTTATAGCAACCAGCACTCATTGTAATTTTGTGAGAATGGCTGAAGAAGATTCTATAGCTAAAAATCGTGGGCGGCGAGCAAAGAAAGAGGCTGCCTCAGAAAGCGCTCCAAAAAGAAAACACGTCTACGACTCGCTCGAACATTGCCGGGCAGCTAGGTCTAGATCAAATAGCAAAGAAGCATCTTTGCAGCCTTCCGATGTAGCCTCGGAGGCTGCCCAAGAGGAAGCTAGCACTGTCGATTTCATTGAATCTCTTCGATCAAAGTCCTCATCGCATTCCGGTAGGTTTCATGACACATCCCTTGATGGAAAGCCATCGAATTTGAAAATTACAACTTGGAATATAAACGGTTTAAGAAGTTGGCTGGCTAAACGAAGTGGGCTCGCCTTCATAGCTCAAGACGATGCCGACATTTATTGCTTTCAAGAAACAAAATGCGGCAATTCGAAAGTGCCCAGCGAAATCAAGAACGTGCCTGGTTACTTCTGCTATTGGAATGGTTCTGATGACGGTCACTCAGGGGTCGTTTGCTTCTCCAAAAAACAACCCAAGAACGTTTTCAAGGGAATAGGAATCGAGATTTATGATAAAGAGGCTCGCTTGCTGACCTTAGAATTTGATAAATACTTCGTCGTGAATGTATATGTGCCGAACTCAGGTCGCGGCTTAGTAAGGCTCGATTTTCGCATGAAATGGGATGCAGACTTCCAAAACTATCTCAAAGATTTGGACTCTCAAAAGCCAGTGATCGTTTGCGGCGATATGAATGTTAGTCACCAAGAGATTGATTTAGCTAATCCAAAAACAAATCTCAGGACAGCTGGCTTTACCATTGGCGAGCGTAACAACTTCACAAAACTTCTGGATAACTTGGAATTAATTGATATTTACCGATATTTGTATCCAGAAAAAACTGATTGCTACACGTTCTGGACTTATATGAGGAATGCTAGGGATAAGAACGTTGGCTGGCGCCTGGATTACTTCTTGATCTCGAAACGTTGGACCATCAAGATATGTGATTGCATAATCAGAAACGATGTTTATGGCTCTGATCATTGTCCAGTCTCACTCTATCTGGCACTCTAGTTCGAAACAACGACAATCTATAAACATTGAACTGCCAATCCAGGACACTCCCGAGGTAGAGCTTCTATCTCACCACTTTATATCTGTATCGCTTGATGAGTTACCTTCAGTTGTGTCATAGATTCTGTGGCCCTCCAGTTTTCGCATATCTTGTTGAAATTAACTATTTTCATAGGTAGATGAATCCGTAAATCGTTTTTACTGTTAACATGAGATCTTATGTTCACCATATCGAGAAACGCTAGAGCTGAAAATAGTGTGAGAGGACACATGCTGATTAACTCATTTTCGAATGGCTCTCCCGGTAAATTTGGAAAATTGATTAACATGGACTGATGCCAAACTCCAAGTTTGAGGCCATCGCCACCGGCAGTTCTTATGAGTATAAGAGTTTTCTGATAGATGCCTGAAACGATAGCTTTGTAAGCTAAATTGTAAGGGTGTATGTTTGATGATTTCATGCAAACGTTGTTGATATCTTCGTGGGTATTGGTGATTCCATCATATACGATCGGCTCTTCTCCATCTTTGCCTGGCTCAACACAATAAAATAATTCTGGACATTCAACAACAACTGTATCCAGCGATGGAGCATTAAAAAGTCTCTTGTCAATTTTCACTACAGTGCTAATTTCGTTGAGGCGTATACCATTGGGATAACGACTCAGTGCCTTGTGGACCTTTGCTATTTCACGCTCAACCCGTGCTGAGTTTCTTATGGCAGCAGCTTCGAGAGGGCTTAAAGCCAGTACTACGTCACTTTTGAAAGCTATAGGTACAAAATGTTCTGGCCATAACACGCCATTCTCGTAATTAAATATGGACCTTCTCAAGTGGGTACGTTTTATAAAAGATCCAAAGTCTGTCGAGGCTTGATCTTTTTCTCTCGCAAGACGTTTCGAAGAAGTTGATCTGTCCTTTTGACTGTCAGTCTGTCTGGGTCGGCAGTTTATTCTTAGGGAGCAAGCGAGTCCGTTAGGAGTTTGTTTCACGTCTACCATATCTGATAATTCATTGAAGAAGCCCACAAGTCCGTTGTCGAACCCGATTGCTGTGGCATCGATCAGCTGGTCGAATTTCAAATAAAACAATGTGGCGAAGTGTTTGATTGGAATTGATTCATGATTTATGAGGAGTAACCGTGTCTTTATAATGAGATCGTTTGGTAATGTTCGGCCGACAATGGCCTTCGGTTGCAGCCTTCCCATAAACTGAGGCCGCAAATCGACCGCAATGCCCATCGATGAGGATGAGATTCCTTTCTCTAATCAATATCTTTGGTTTGGTATTAGCCGATTGTGACAATCGACCGGTTTGGCTGCCCCGAGTTAAATAAACTCGGGGTGTTAGAGCGAATACAGACTAAACTAATGCAACTTGTTGAAATACAGCTAAAAAGAAATTATCCGAACCCCTGCATGTGCTTGCCTGCGCGCTCTAAACCGTGTCAACCCTGCATTGTTGTCAAAATGCCACTCGGTTCGAAGCAGTAAATTCAAAGGAAGCAGATGTCGACAATGAAATCCTAGCACTTGCCGATATTCATTACAAAATCGCATAATTATTTTAAATCCCAAGGCACTAACTATTGCATATGCAGCGATCATTGGTGATTGTAGGGAATTGACCCCAAGTATTGCGTGCGAGCAGATGGTCGTTTGACGTACCCTTTTCAAGACTCGTTGCAATCATTGCAAGATGGACGTTACCAATCAGAATTTCCTTGAATTGTTACCCGAAATTGCTGAAACGATAAAGGAATGCGACTTTATAGCTATCGACACTGAGCTAAGCGGACTCCTGCGAGAAAGGAGCGTAAACATGTTCGATTTACCCGGAGAGAGATTTGCAAGGAACATTGAATCGAGTCGTGGATACTTCATAATGCAGTTCGGTCTTTCTTGTTTTACTCGCACTGATTGCTTACGATACAACAATAAGACCTACAACTTCTATATTTTCCCTCAGCCAAACGGACAGTATGGTGATCTGAATAGAACTTTTTCCTTGCAGGCCCATGCAATTCAGTTTCTATCCGAGCATGGTTTTGACTTCAACAAACTTTTCAAACACGGTGTCTCTTACCTAACGTTCCAAGAAAAGAAGGTCATTATCGCAAGACTTAAGTCCGATAACAAAGCTCGCCATAAGGTTGAACTGAACTCTAATGGATTACCTAAGTTTGTCCCAAAGAGCATGGTGAATGACTGTCAGAATTGGATGAAAAAAACCAAGAAATATATTGACGACATGAAATTGGCCTCTGGACAAGAGGGCATCGGTGATAGAATAAACAGCTCTTGTGATAGTGGAGGCGGTGATGGGAAGAATGCAGGCTCGGGGGACTGGCTGGAGCTGAGAGACTGTTCCTCAAACCATCGTAGGGCGATCATGCGGCGCCTGCTCGAATGCCAACCAATGTTCGAGAACCTGGAGATAGAAAACAAGCATGACCCGGAGAAAAACGAAACCTTTCTTGCTGTAAGATATATTGACAAGGCAATGAAGGAGGAGAATCAAAGGAATGCCCTCGTTGCGGCCAAAGGTTTCTTGGAGATCCTTGAACTTGTTATACTCAATAGGAAGCCGATAGTTGGTCACAACCTTGCATTAGATCTCATTCAAATCATCAACCAATTCATTGAGCCTCTGACCGACGATTATAGTTCCTTCAAGGAAATTTGCCACTCGTTATTCCCTCATGTTTACGACACCAAGTTTATAGCTCATTCTATATTGGACCCAGAAACCTTGACCAGCAACCAATCGCGTTTGGACCATCTCTATTGTCAACTTAGAGATAGCGAGACCTTTCCAAAACTGAGAGTGGAGCAGACTGGCGAATCGTTCGACCGAAATCAGGTGCCACATCAGGCCGGATACGACGCCTACATGAGCGGTTATTGTTTTATCGTCCTATGTGCCGCCTTTTTGAAGAAAAACAAGAAGCTTAAGCAACTAACTAACAGCACAAATGACCAACAAGTGTCCATAGCGCAAGAGGAAACAATTATTGACGAATTTTCTAATAAGATACATCTATCGTACTCGTACGATTTCAAGTACTACGATCTAGGCGGCGACGAGGATCAGCCGAATAGGGATCATGTTTTCTACATTGAGTGTCCGCCCACCTGGTGTTTGGAAGATATCTTTCAGGTGTTTTATCCGTTCGGTGGCGTGAAAGTTAGCTGGCTTGGTAAGAATTCGGCCCTTTGCGCGCTTCGTGATCCATCGAAGACAGGTGCTGTGCTAGACAAGTGTCGTGCCGCCAAGACAAATCACGGCTCAAATTATAGAATATTCGACTACGAAACTTACTTAAAAAGTTTCAAGCCTAAAGAGACGAGCCACGCCGATGACAGTAGCTCTGATGTAGAGTTTTACGACGCTTAGTTGATTAATGCTCCATTGACGGGCTTTCATCCGCCATGTTCCGAGGTTGCTTGATCGACTCTTGACAACGTTTCGAGCGAGGATTAAATTAAATTAGGTTTAATTAAACACACTTGACCGATTGCGGCGCCAACTCTTCTCGATTTATGCTTGTCCCCCACTTTAAGGTGCTGGCATTCAGCCTGGCCACAATTAGCCTGACGTTAGTGCCCCAGTCTGAGCACTGCAACCTGCTGCTCTCCACCCACGCCCATAACTAACATTGCCGGCTCACCTGGTCGAAGGTTCGAGGGAGCCGCTGACCCTGGTGGCCCCGTGGACGCGCGCAAAGGCAAACTCTCGCGAGAGAATGGGCGCCGGGCGCATGCGTTTGCGGAAACGGGGATTGCAACTGCGAGAATGGGAGGTCCCGTCTACGCAGTTTGAGCTAGACTTGGCCTCAAGTGCACACTTCTGCTCTGTCGCAATGTTCAGCCTCGCAGGCTCTCGGCCCGCAACAGTATCATGTTCCTAGCTGGAGCCTAACGACCATCTGAAGACTGATCATCTGAGAATCTAGATGCCAGCGGAGAGTTTGGGCCAAGCAAGCGGTTTCGTGCGCGCCAAATTCCCCACCAGACATGCCAGTTCATGCTTAATTTTGAGCACTCGCCAAGCCAAGGGTTGTGGCATGAATATACAGTAAGCAAAGAGTATTTGTCAACTAGAGTCGGCTCGCATCCATTCAGATGCATGTGGAGTCAGAGTGAGTGAGCTGGAAAGATTGGGCTCTAGATACAATCTGAGCAGTGGCAAGTGGAGCCGCTTAGACTGGCGCTCGGGCTCTCGAGTGTCGCTTGCTCGCGCTTAGTGGGGCTTGAGGAGTTTAGGCGGCGAGAGGAGAGAGGAGAGAGGGGAATGGAAAATCAAGCCATCAATCGAAGCTGAACTGTCACTGACATGCGAAGACTTTGCGCCAAGAGGAGAGAGAAACTCGCCCGCTTCCCAAGAAGCAAGCGCGGCGCTGAAACGGAAGCGGAAAGCATCCCAAAGTTGGTGGTTGGGCCGAGTTAGATGAAGATCAAAGCCAGCGAGATTCATGAAGAGACAAAATCTGCGCACGGTTTCGCTGATTGTTGTAACGTTCACTTATTTGTTGATTGGAGCTGCGATCTTCGGCTACTTGGAGTCAGAGAACGAGCGCGTTCAGAGAAGCCACCTGGAGCTGATTGAGTTGATCGTGAGGCGGAAGTACAACATCTCCGAGGATGATTTCACCGTCCTGACCACAACCATCATCAAGTCCGTGCCGCACAAGGCCGGAATCCAGTGGAAGTTCCCGGGTGCCTTTTACTTTGCAACCACGGTCGTCACGACGATAGGTAAGTAACAAGTAGCGCGCAGTGGGGCGTCGGCGGAGGGGCCCCTCTGTTTACTTTACATATCGCGCTCGAAGCAGCCCGAGGGGCCGAGAGCAGATATTTGGAGGCGCCCTTTTTGCGCTCTTGTTTTCAAGCCCCGCTCGCTCGTCCGCTAGACCATCATTATGTGTGCGCTTGTGTGTATAACTAAACGGACCATTCAATTGTGCGGAATCTCCTTCACGGCGGCCGCGCGCTCGCACACACACTCGCTGCGGGCCGGCGCGCCGGCCGAGGGCGCGAAAGTCGCTAGGTCCAAGTGGGCGTCTTGAGGGGATGTCGTCTTTTGGGAACAATACGACAAGTAATAATGACAATCATGAACTTGCGTTAACCGAGCAGTATTGTCTTCTCGCACTGGAGCCTCGTCGGCGCCGCTTCTCCCTCTCCCCTCCTTCTGCCGCCGTCGCCGCCGCTGCTGCTGCTGAAGCGGCCGCAGCAGCAGCGGCGGCCCGCAAGGACGTGCGCGCCCAGTTGGCAGGCGGGCGCTGCCGTTGGGTCTGGGGAAATATAGCATCCTTCATTTGATTGCCGTCTATTCGTATTCATGGTGTATATTGGGCGGCCGAGCCAAGCAAACTCGGCTCGGCTCGGCTCGGCGCGCGCCGCTGATGTTGATTTTGCCAAGTTCAGTGGCGAAATTTATGTGCGCCAGAGTGGGAGTTGTAGCCGGCGCTGATAGTGACGCCGGTCGGCCGCTCGCCGACCAGCCAGCCAGCTTGCCTGTCGAACAGTCGCTCGTGCTCGACGGGTTAGACAGGCAGGATTTAGTTGATTTAGTGGCAAAAAGGCGCCCACTTGGATCGAGCGCAATCATATTGCTCGCAGCCTCCCTTGCCCGTGGATCTCGGCCCTGTTCGCCTGTTTACCTATTGACAGGCGCGCGGGGCAGAACGGATGCGACTTGCGCGCCGCTCGCCGCGCAACGGAAGCCGGCCGCCCGCGCGACAAGGAGAGGCGCCAGGTGAGCAAGTTTGGGTTGAGCCAGTTTAAAGGCGCCGGCCACGCCTCTGCGGCGAATAATCAGCGCTTTGGGGGCCACCGCGCGGCAGGCTGATTGATGAATGGCGAGCTGCCACTTGGGTGTCGCTCGATGAAACCATCATGATGGATGGCGCCGGCGGATATCCGAGTTGAGTGCGGCCCAATTGGCGCCGGCGGATGCGAGCTCGGCGGGCGGCGGGCGGCGGGCGGCGTAACCTCCACTGGGGCCGCCTTGACCGCCGCACTCGCGGCGCCGCCGACCACCTGCCTGCCGGCCGAGTGGGGCGGCCCACTTCCGGCGGCGCGAAACTAATAAAACTCTCGCGTGCCCCCTCCCTCAAGTTGAACAACAATAACAAAACCAACAACTGACACGGAGGCGCCGCCGACTGGCCCTCGAGGGCGCTCGCATCCGCCGGCCGCCGGCGAGCAGCAATGGAGCCGCCGCCGCAGCCGAGGCATCCTTGTTTTGGTCGCGCCACTCCGGCCAATCGGCCCACAAATGCCAGTCGGCAAATTAAAGTTCCCTTCCGGCCAAACGGCCGCTGAAGATGATGGCCGAGGCGAGAGGCCCCAGGCGGCGGCAGTGGATTTAAACGTTGGACTGGCGCGCGATCAGTGTGACGAATGCCAGCGCCGCCGGACTGTCCAGCGGCCGGCCGGCTGCAACAAGGCTGCATAAGTGGCCGCAGCCGAGCAGAAGGGAGCTGCAAATTGTTTGCTGGCCCGAGACTCCTCCGAGCGAGCCCCTAACGCCCAATTGAGCGCCGTTCTGCCCCCGACCTGGGCCAGACTGAGGCCCGGGGCCACGCCCACAGCCCGAGCGCAAACGCGCCCACAATCTGTCCGCGCGCCCCCCTCCGGCCTCAGAGCCCAAATTGCCGCCTGTGTGCTCAGCTGGCCTCGGCCGCCCCGGTCAGGCGGCGAGCTTTGGGGCCGATTTGTGTTTTGCTTGATGGAGGCCAAGATTGGCGCCCGATAGACGCTAAGCTCGCCCCTACCTTCGGCTCGCGAGCGCACGCAAGGGGCCGACTTATGCAAATGAGACTGGCCGCAGGAGGAGGAGGAGGATTGTCGGTTTCGTTTGGGTTTGGGGCCGCTTGATTGGGATTGTGTTTGGCGGCTCGTTCTAGTTGGAGCCACTGGCGGCCAATTGAGCGGCGCCGGCTCAACTGGCTCCCGCTCGGCCGCCCTGCCAGCGGGCGACTGTTGCTGGCGAGCGAGCGGCGCCGGCCCCATAATCCGGCCAACTGTATCCTCGAAAGCTCGTTGCGCTCTCGCCAGCAAGCAAGCAGGCGGCCCTCTTATCGGCTCGGCCCACTCACTACAGGTTTGCGCCGGCTTCTGGCCGCGCTAATTAGGCCTCTGGCGCCGCAAAGCTGCGGCCAAATTAAGATGGAGTGAGCTGCTCCAGTTGGCAGAGTGGCCGCTCTCCTCCTGGGCGCTAAGTGATGCAAAATCACGCGCGATATTGGAGCCGACTCCCATCGGCCGAGTGGATGGGGCGGCCACTTTGCTTGCCGGCTCGGCTCGGCTCGGCTCGCCTCCCCTCCGAGCGACCCAATGGAGATTGGCGCGCCGCTCGGACAGGGGGATCCGTTTAATTTATTCTCATCATTAAGTGCGGTTTGCTTGGGGCTCCGCGCGCGCCTTTGGCGGGCTGATTTTTGCCACGCGAAATGGGGCTCCCTTCTGCTCTCGTTATCGTTAGCCGGCCAGCCAGTCCACTCCGATGATGGCTTGTCTTCCGAGTGCCATCTAGTCTTGCCTCCCAGCTCGCCGGCCACTCGACGGCCGTGGGCGCGCTCGCCGCCTCGGCCGGCCAGCTGCAAGAGTCGACTTGCGGCCGCTCGAGCGGCCACTTGCTCGCCTCGAAGGGGAAGCCGCTCGGGCCGAGACAATAAGATTGATTGCCCCCGACGCTCGGCGGCTCTGCGCGCTCGGCCGCCCGCTCTCAACGCTTTGCTGCCGGCCCCTGTTTGTCTCTGGCCGGCCAGTTTGGCCAAACAACCGCGCAAGCCCGCCCGCCGCTCGAGCGGCACGCGAGCCGAGAGTGCGGCCAGCCGGCGGCCAGCCAGCCAGCCAGTGGGCCGGCTCCAGCCCTCCTCCTCTGGCCTTGAGCAGAGGCGCCCTCTCTGGCGCCGCCGCCGCCGCTGCCGCCTGGACGGAGCTCGAAAGCGATGGAGCCGCGATAAGAGCTGGGCGAAACAAACCCACATCACCCGCAACAAACAATGGGCGGCCTCAGCTGCCCGGCGCCGAGCAAATCTGCGCCGCCCATCGGCCGACTCGCCTCGGCCCAGCCCGCGGCCAGGTGCGCCCGCCAAACCTCAAAAGGGGGCGACACTTTGAAATCCCTTGGATCAACTTTCATGACTGACTCCGCCTGGGGAGCCCCTTGGCCGTAATTATGGCCGCCCGCGCTCAATGCACTTGGGCGCGCCTAACTCCGTTCGCGCGCTCCTCGCCAAAGTCGATCGGCGCCAGGCGGTTACAAACCGAGCCCATTTCAAGCGGCACAAATTAGAATAATAAGATCGAGTTTCCCCCCCCCCTCCGCTCGGCTCCCTCATTTCTAGCTTTAATTATCGTGTCTGTGGCTCGTTGGCTTCGTTGGCGTCCGGCTGGCCGGAGGATGCAATTTGATCAGATTCATGAGGCTCCCAATCAGTTGATTGATTGGGCCGACTTCTCTCGGCGGCTCAAAACTGGCCCGCGCTGGTTGAGATATTAACTG
>Ga0209372_1000046_pt1 | contig 94410 bp, 58 predicted proteins | sample AgamicAtPe_FD_187170 | JGI IMG/M metagenome (GOLD analysis project Ga0209372, IMG submission 187170) | Agave microbial communities from Guanajuato, Mexico - At.P.e (SPAdes) (version 2) | ecosystem: Host-associated > Plants > Phyllosphere > Phylloplane/Leaf | place: Guanajuato, Mexico | collected... | reverse complement strand
ACCGATTCGACCTAACGATTTGACCTAGAGACGACTGTGATTAAGACCTTGTGACGAGACACGTATAATGAACTGACGCTACACTATTAGTGAGATAATAAACTATCACAACAGTACAACCGAGAGTCTCAATTTGGTGACTCAATTCAATTGTTGACCTTCCTTTGTCTCGATTGCAACAGAGACTATGTGCTACCCGGGGACCATGGCAAGCCCCAAATTCCTTTCGTTGAAACTTCCTGGATGAGGACCGTTAGTTTCAAGGTATAGTCACAATCATGATATTCAAACGCTGTTGTGGTACTCACCAATCTCGTCTGTCTTGGTGAATTCCCAGGAATCCTCGAGTATAATGTTGCTGTCACGATCAGTGCACGCAAAGTAGCCAACAATCACCCTGCCATCCGTTATAGTAACTCTGAGAATCCTTCCCAACCAACTCTCAAGCTTAGCTCTGGGGTCTTCCGAGATTCTCACTCTATCTAGGGACGCACAGAGGACGTCTTTTTGTGCGCTGCCTAGTGGAGACAAATTTTCATCCATAGACCTCTCAATCAACCAGTGTCCAATTTATGATAAGATGGTCTGGAACTAATGTAACTACTATGAATCAAAGACTTGGTTCATCCACTGGCTAAAATTCGAGCAAGGCGAATCTTAGCCAGAATAAATCTGATCAGCCGGATGTAGCGATTTGTTTGTATTCGCGATGGTGGTCAGCTTCTTGAGAATAGTGTGAATTTTCGACAAAAATGACTAATTTTGTGAGCGATTCTCGAAGTGACTGTTTCCTCTCGAACAGAGCTTGTGGTGTCTAATACCAAACGAAACTGAAGCACTCTTAAAGGTAACTCAAGTGACTTATCAGTTGACCAAAATTGATTTCGTCCGAACTCTACTGGACAGTACGCCGAGCATACGATTTCTTATCCGACGAGTCAGAATGTATCACACCAGTCTTGGGGGAGACTCGTATACTTTCCCTGCAAGCCTCTCTTTGGGTACGAACTTCAGATTTATTTTCGTGATAGCACCCGAACAGCGAACAAATCTTGCAACAAGACCCATACGAGATATATTGGCGCAGAACAAAAACGTGCGGCATTATACCTGTTCTTGGCCGCTTAGACTGGGTTCTCCGGTTGAGCCTTAATTCACGTGAGTTTCGTCACCCCAGAGCAGTAGGGTCATAATCCTGATCGTAGGGAGTTTCAATCATATCACATTCGGCTCAATTATCAAACTTGAGAACGATTTCAAAACGAGAGTGAGGTCATATCCACACAATATCAAATATGGCTCGAGTAATGGCAGCAATCAGTGACAGCGGCAGAGAATCAAGATACAAACAGCTACCGGTATGTAGAGTTACTATGGTGCATTTCAAATCAAGATTTGGACGACTATGCTCAATCTCCATTCGTTTTGCTGAACGATTTTAGGATCTAACGATCGATCATGGATCAGAGGTGAACCGATCAAGTGCGGATCAACAATAAGATCGCAACATGTGCAGACCAGAAAACTTCCTCACAGTCACCTATTTTGATCCCTTCTGGGTAGCTAGCAAGAGGTCATGGCACGGGTAGAGACGTTGGTTATCACAGGAAGGTTGACCATGTTGACAAGCATCAGTGGAGAAACGAATCAACTCGATTGAAGCACCAGGATATAGGAGCTTGGCCATCCTTGTCCGGCAACACCTATGGCCGACCAATATCAAACCAAACTAGAGGTTGTCTGGTCGATTTCAAGCAAACGGAGAAGGGCTGAGGATGTCTATGTACAGCCAACCGTCGATGCAGGTGTGAATTTCGAGCATGACGAGCTGTGATTCTTTCGCCAACCAAAAGATCGAAAACCAGTGCTCAATCTAGCTTAGCACATCTACAACGGGTCGACCGCATCGAGAAGTAAGCGGACTCAATTAGCGAAGCAACATTGGGCTACGCCTGGCCCATAGTGATTAGAGTGCGGTGTAGCAGTTCAGCTGCGCGCCACCTTCTGTTGAGTACCATGAGCAGAGTGATTGGAGAAGTCTGCATTCCAAGCTTTTCAAGAATAGTTTGTACTCACGATTGAAATAAACAAGCGATCGAGCAACTGATCAATGTAGCGCACCTGAAGTTGTCGCTAATTTCGCTTGGGAGTGGACAGTAACTTCCTAGTTATGGAATCACATTCACTTAATCGATTCATGGGGATTATTTATTTTAGTCATTTTGGTACACACTATTCTTGAAAAGCATGGAATGTAGACTTCTCCAATGCTTATAGTGATGATACCCTTTTGGATGATCGAAGGAAGGGGTTGATGTGTTGGCTGATGGTAGCCGTGTTCGACTGCTGCTCGATAGATTGCATTAGCGAGCGCCTCTTTTCCCCGCAATCTTTTCGTCTCAGCCGGTCACAGACTATCTGCCGACCCCCATCCATCAGACAACTGCCTAGAGCTTGTCGATTGAAAATAATTCGCCCGTAAACAGAGTTTTATTTTATGGGGGTAGAATATTGAGTCGATGAAATTCAAAACCAGAGTAAATACAAAGGCAATCGAATCGTACTCGAGGGATCTGGTTAGAAGTTCCAACTTAGAACACTACATTTATGCTTGGTCGTAAGGCAATTTGAAACACGCGCTGTGATTTACTTTGCGCATGGACGAGTTCTGCAAAATAATTTTCACCCGCTGTTTTTGATTTCTGTGCTCAAAATGTGTGCTCGATTCGCGAGCGATTTTCGAATCAGTTGAGGTTGAGGTCCAATGTAAAATTGAAGCACCTTTGCCGATATCTCAACTGACTGATCATAATCGATGTCATTGCTATTGTATTGAACAAACAAGTTAAACAATGCCGAAGCCAGTGCGACAGAAGAAGAAAACGACGAAGAAAATTATACATAAAAAAAATTCTAGATCGAACAAGACTCCCGTTGAGAAAGATTTTGACAAGTTTCGGCACGAGATTTACAAGCTTGGCTTGTCAGGATTAGACAAGAGAGAGCAGTTAGACGCTCGTGTTGAGCTTGCGATAAAGCTCGGTGCCAAACCGAAGAGTTGGATTAAGCCAAAGTCAGATCTAGCATCCCTGAAAGAGAGGCTTCGAGATGGAAAGGCTGGAAAAGCTGATCAACATACTCAAATTAACCCCCCACCGTCAACCCGAACTGGTCAAGGAAGCCTGTCATAGAATTATCTCGCGTTCCATTAGATCTGAGCCACAGACGAGCCTTTTTCTCAGGCCTCTGATCGAAATATTAATCCAATATTGTGATAATGATGATGGCGCCCAGAGGTCTTTGTTCAATGATCATCTAAATAGCATAATATTGACATTCCAACATCAGCACTACCAATCTATTCTGCAAGTTCTGGTAGATGAATTGACTAACAACGGATCCGCTAGAACTGTCACGGCCGCCCTCCACAGAATACCCCACATAATTCGCAATGTTAAACCTATCGAGCTTGGCTGCGAACCTCAGAGGCTGCTCAAAGCTCTGATTGAGATTGCTCGACGCACTGATCATGAAACCGTCCTGATAGCTTTCAATTCAGCCCTGACGAGCGTTATGCCTTTCCTAGACTTCCCTGTGAGAAAAAACAAAGACATGCAATTGCTGTCGAACTCCCTGGTTGAGATTCTGTTACGCAATCTTCAGAGCGAATCGTCCCAAACGAAGCGTTTAGCAGCTAGTTCTTTGGCCATCATATGCTCCAACTCTGATCTTCTTCTCAAGGTCATCCTCGTTAAACTTGAGCAGCAGTTGAATCTTCTACTGGATAATGTCGATGATAGCGCAAACAAACTTATAGGATTCTGTCTGTGCGTCAAGGAGATACCTGATCTTTCTAAGCAGCATCATGAGACTATCATACATGCACTGAACAAACAGATTGAGATCAGTCAATCCGACATTCCCCTTACAACTGCCGCCCTTGAAACATTACGCGAACTATTCAAATTTAGAACCAAGACTGAGATATTAGATCAAAGCGCTAAATTAGTAGCCGAGAAGTACTTATTCGACAAATTCAATGGTAGGCGTGTGATAAAAGAGGATGCTAAGATTGTGCTCCAAGTGAATGCTCTTGCTTGTATTTCATCCATCATACAACAGCGGCCAACCCTTTTGGATGAATACAAAGAGATCTTTCTTTTCAAGAATCACAACGACGTATCCATACGTAATCAAATTATTCGAATGATCGGTCATTACATCGAGGCTGTCTGGCGATTCCCAATATCTGTTGAGCAAACAGTTGACTGTGAAAGGGTGAGAAAACTGTGGATAGAGTTGAGGTCTGTCTTGAATGATGATCGTGCGCACCCTGATACCCTGAAATCTTGCGCCTTGGCGATAAAGTCGTGTGTCAATACTCTGCTTGAATCTGATCACTGTCTTCATATCGTAGAGTATCACGATTTTGACCTCCTCATCCGACTTTACCTCAGCTCAAACTTCAAGCCATTCAAGATTGAAGTGCTTGGCTTATTTGCCTCACTCAACTACAGAACATTACATTATTTGGAGAGTAGCCACTGGTCTAAACTGAGGGCGCATACGGCTGGCTCTTATCTCGAGCAAAATTGCCTTCAAAACCGTATTCTGAACTGCATCGTAATCGCTTCTTTGGTAGACGAGCACCAGCGAGTTCGAGCTGCTGCAACTTCTGCGATGATTGCGATGATACCGAATTTATACGTGACCTCTATTAACCTGGGACAGAGAAACATTCTCTTTCGAGGCAACGACCCCATTGTATCTCTGGCACAAGACCTTGCTGGCGAACATTTGGTCGTTCTCAAGCAGGCAGACGAACATATTAATCATTTTGGTTCCGGCGAGGAGCCGGTAAGACAATCTGAACTCCATGAAAAGCTATGCATACGGAACGACCACAAATTTCTCTCCTCCTCAATCATACAGCTCAATGATAATCCATATAATGAGCAAGCTCAAAGTCAATTAGACATCGCCAAAAGTCAACATAGAGTCAACATAGCTATTAACTTGATGCATATCGTCGAACTACTTAAAAGTTCTATTGATAACAGTCTCATAAGGGGTAAGAACGCTATTGCGTCGATCGTAAGTGCCCTTCACGAGCTATCCCTGAACTATCCCGTCTATCAATACTCTACATCATGGGACTGCCGACCCTCAGAGTACTGCGAGTGCTTTACGTTACTTAATTTCCTGTTAACCTACTTAGAAAATCTCATTGAGCCGGATGTCGTGGTGGAAGATTTGGAGGCATATAAAAATTTCCTCGCCCTTTCTCATCATCTTCTCTATGGTTTATGTCACGAATGTGTGATAAGTGAATATGAACACCAGAAGATGAAACCTTTCCATAAGCGTCAAGCGGATATGAGGGACGGAAACTGGTCAGAGCTGACGATCAAACATACGCCTATAGCCGACACTCTAGACATTTGCTTCACTCATCTAACGAAACTTCTCTGGTTATTATCTTATATTATTGAGGAAAAGAACAATCCGTTCAGTATGACGTTAAAAGACTCTAACCCTCAGCTGACTAAAGGGTATCCACTCGAATCAACACACGGCAATTTGACATCAAACAAGTTATTATTTGGTCGGATGCATAAGAAGTTGGAGTCATCCTTCAAAAGTAGTAAGAAAAACTTGAATCAACCGGAGGAAAAATTCTATCAGATTCTTGAAACTTGTCTCACAAGCATGTCAGCCTTGTTAGAATTTTTGGGTATGAGCAAGTCGATAGAACATGTCAAGGATATTCTGAGTTACCTCAAGGTCACCTCATTATCATGCAGCTCAACTTCCCTTGTTTGTGCTCGACAACTGCTAAAAAGTGTCTTCGGAATTAACATACTGGCACTATATCAAGTAGATCCCAACGACTGGTTCGAAGAGGAGTCCTGGTCATCATCGCCATCGACTTTGATGATGCCGCAAGATAGTTCCACCATCTTATTCCAAGGAGTTTATCATCACCTTGTGGCCAATCCGTACAAGATTTTCTCTAATTACTACTCGACAAATTGCTCTCAGATCACACCTACGTCTGACAAAGCTTTAGCAATTTTGAATTTTGAGAGCCGTAGAGCACTGAAAGTTAGGAGGCGAATTGAGGATAGAGTGAAATCCTTATTTGAGCACAATGCCCATCAACTCGTATCGCCAAAAATTAGACAGATAGGCGAAATTTTGAGAAATACAATAACAGAGTTCACACCTGTTGTTAGGGAATGCATGGTTCAATTCAGCAATAAGGGATTCAGCAGATACCAGAGCGAGACTCTCCACTTCATGAGTTATCTCATATTATTGAGAGTCAACTACCAGAAGTTAGATCTTGCCAAAGAATTTGTCGCATCGATCAACAAGCTTCTGGACCAATGTAGCGAAAAGATGTTCCTATTTCGCGAAACAGGGATGGAAATATTTCTCCGGATTAGTTTTACATTCTTGACTCTTTTATCATATGAGCGAGGCCCGAGTAAACCAATGTTCCCAGTGGCGACTGTTATAGAGAAACTTGATGATATGAGAGCGAAACTGAGCATGGTAGGCGCTACCGAACGGGACATTGCGGTCTATGTGGTTCCACTCTTGAGGTGCTTGGTCGAAGATCTATTCCTATATAGAACTGTCAGTTTCCACCAGCACAACTTCCTCAAAACTGATGGTGATCAGTCTATAGATTGTCAACCTGAACATTCAAAGAAGGAAGCCTTCGAATCACTCGAAGCTGAGAGAGAGACGGTGGCCCAGAAGCTGATAGATGTTATTGATAACCCTAAGGTCTATGATCTCTTATCAATACTTATCCTCGAGAGCAGGCAAAACTCGAGTGAAATAAAGTATAAGAAGCTATCGCAGCACCTTCTGTCCATCATACCAACGATGTTGTCAAAGCGTAGCGTCAATCTCGCCGATTATAGATGTATCGAGCTAACCAGAAGAATCATCGAGAACATCTCTCCAGAGGTCTTCCAGCCAGTTAATTTCATATTCGAAACTCTATTAGAGGCTCAAAAACCAGAAAGCGGTGGCGATCCCGAAAGCCAAAATGAATTCAGACGATGGATGTCTCTTGTGATAATTTCTATCCATATATTGAACACACAAGTCAAGGAAGAGGTGTTCCTATCTAGATTACGGGAAACCATGTCAGATGAAGTTTTCGTTGACTACCTGTTGCATATTGCTCAACTTTGTCTGTCTGAAGTCCTATTGCAGCTATATTCGCCCAAATCCAGCCCTAAAGAATCGAACATTGTATTCTTAACTCAACAACTAGCCTCATATATTCTTTACCTAACCCACATGTTCCAATCTGGCCTCTTCTTCCAACTATCCAGGAGAGCTGCAGATCTTATTCGTCGAGAAGTCCGAGAGGGTGCTAAAGGACCTAGAGCTCTCTCCGAGTTATGCTCTTGGGCCCGATCCCCCTCAAACGGTTTCTGTTTGAACGTATGCGAACGAATGTTTCATCACATAAAATTTATATACCCTGATCTCACTATATTCTGGTGCAATATTATGATGCTATTGAACAACGTCGATTGCAATCGAGAGTATTGGCGCAATCTGCTTGTGTACGACTGCCATCACTGTCAAGAATCAGAGGATTTGAGTAAATCAGTTGAAACTTTACTTTTGAGTTCCTCTCCTGAAGATTCATCTGTTGGGGTCACCTCGCTACAAACCAAGGATGAAAGCAAGTTCAGACGTGTCGTTCACATCAATAGACCATCCTCTTTAAATTTATCTGACATCAGTTTCAATGATCAATTGAGGAGAAGTTTCATCAAGAAGATTGCTGTAGCTGAAACTCGAGACAGGGCTTTCAATCGAAATATAATTGAAACAAGTGACGAGGATGGAAGACTCTATGAACGCGAAGTGAACCTTGGGAACACAGAGCAATGTCTTTCTCCGAATATCGAGCTTACACGTCGCGGTGCTTTATGTCTAGTGTTAGATTTCGTCACCATTAGCATGAATGATGTAGAGCATATCACTTGGTTGATCATCCATCACATCAATGATATCGTCAGATGGTCCCATGAGATGCCAATAATGGAATTTATAAACGCAGTTCACGGAAATTCGGCCTCGAGCGGCATATTCATTCAAGCTATCAATTCTGGATTCAACGATTTAACTTCAATATCCCTGGTGGCCAGGCTTCTATGTACATTAGAGCAGGTTCATTATACACAGTATGGTTCGTTAGTTGTTTTATTGATTGAGAAACTATTGTCATCGGACCAGCTCTTACCATACCGATCGATCACTACAAAGATCGAAGATTTTGCTTGCTCAACTGTGCAAAAGTTGTTGAATGAAACGAACAAGAGTCTAGTTACTACCAATGACGAAGTTGTCAATCAATTGACAGCCGATGATCTAGATAGGATTTACTCCATGTTAGACGTTGATCTGTATCCAAAACTGAGCGAAATGCTTGTTGAGCTTCGTGAAACTATAAAAGGAAAGTCAGAGATTCCGGCGATCAAATTTCAAGAAATTGATCAAGATTCTGACCAGGATTCGGAAGTTGATGAAATCTCGGTCCTGGATGCTAATGCTAATCTAGTCTACTGGTTGGCCGAACAAAATTGTACTGCTCATATATCTAGTCTATTACCTGCACTCAACATTATTAGAGGTTATTTATCAAATCCAGTCATAGTAGAACGAATCAACCAGGACGAAACTCTAGTTTGTTTCTTGGTATCTGCTATTTACTCTCTTTCCTTAAACATCATACCACCGCCAACAAGACTATCAAGGCCGAGGTTTTGGATGGATGGAACCGATGGTTCTTCAAATCAAACACCAACGCTTGTGAGGCCTAATCTCGGCACACCCATTATGGTCATTGGATCCAAGAGATCTTTAATCAAGGCAACACACGACCAAAAGACATTCATCACAAAAAGGAAAGAAGAACGATCTCAAGAAGAAATCGTGGAAGCTGTGCGTATGGCTTGTCTCAAGGGACTGTTCCTGGTCGAGAATCTCGAGCACCTACAATCGACACATTTCGAACACCTAGAGGAAATAATAATTCGACTCGCAAGGTTGCCCTTGATAAACTCGTTTATACTCACGCCCCCATCTCTTTGGCGCCAGAACGCTCTAACCTTCAAGTTCAGCGATGAAGATCAAGCTAGGATCAGACTCCCGATGGCAACTCATGATGTCCTACTGAGAGATCCGGGATTATTGGATAACTTCTGCAATAGGCTGCTGAAACTAGGTTGGATTTGTAGAAGACAGTTTGAGGAGGCTTGGATGACGTTACTCGGTGTGCTCTCTGGCTCGCTATCCCAAACGGCCAAGGCTCTCGGAGCTAGTGGACAGGATTCTGAAAAATCTATCAATCTATCTACTTCTTGCAAAGTTGTTTCTGCTATCACAAAGCTACTTCTTCTAACACAACGTCAGGTTGTCGGTGATCCTCTATCGTGTGTGGCCTGTTCTAAACAAACATTCGATGAGAGAGTCCTAGAATTGACGAAAGCCATAGGTACGAACCTGTCCTCTCTAAAGAAAAGGACACAAAATCTCGTCGATCTTTTAGATTCAGAAATACAATCAGAATCGAAATCGCTCAAAGAGGGATCCCATATGAAAACGACTGCGCATAACGATAGTAAACAAAACTCTGGATTTAGTCAGTATCTTGGAGAGTCCGCTCAGAAACTCAGAATGAATGCAATCCTCAATGTAGAAGCCGAAATGCAGGATACAGTTGTCATAGAAAGTGAATTGGATCCCGCGAGGGGCGATGATGTTGATGTAGAGTCTTGCATTCGACTCTTGATCAGTATATACAAACAAGAGTTTAAGAATGATAACCAGTTCAATGCTACGTCCTCATCGCCAATCAGGGAGCGGCAAAATGTGAAGCAAAATTACAAAAACCAATCGCACCCATTGGCACCACCACTGAGCACGGCGATCTGCCATTCAATAATCGCATTAAGCGACATATTCACAGATTACGAGGAGTTTCATTGGCTATTCGAGACTTTTGTGCAAATGTTGAAGGTAGCTGAACGTAACGAAGATGAGATACAGATGCAGTACCTAATTATTGGTTTGTGCAAATCGGCGGCTGTTTGCTGCTACGAGATGCCAAACGAGCTCGCTACTACGGTAGCTCTGACCCACAAAGACGTAATGTTTGAAAAGTGTCGACAATCCATCGTAAAATGTGTCAAGTCCGAATTTATCCCTCTCAAAATGAATGCCTTGTTCGGCGTCTATTATATGCTTGAGGATAGCATTAACATAGTAGCGAGCGGAGCGTGGGAATTAGATCACTTCAAACAGTTGCGCCAAAAACGACTCAATTGGATCCTAAAGTTGATGCCCGTTATCTTAGATATCGAGAATTCGTCCTTGCTCACAAAGCGACCTCAAATTATCAAACTATTAGCATTGCTATGTGAGACTGTTGCTGAATCTGAGGTTAAGGTGATGAAAGTTTGACGATGGAGACGGAAGAAGAGTTCAATCCGCTTTCCTCAGTGATTGATTGCGCCTATTCCGACATTTTCAGGATTTTTGCGAATGCACACTCATCGTATAGAGTTGAGTTGGATTAATGAATAAATAAGTTTAATATCGTTAACAAGTTTGCATGGTATATAAAGTTACAAACAAGAAACTTGCATCTTGATCAGCTCATCCGGCTAACTTGTCCACCTCACTTCCGCTTATTTCGCGTCCTTCTCCATTCTTTCTCTCTCTCTCTACTCCTACCTACGCGCTTGGCACCTATTGACTACTTATTGGATGTCAAGTTGTCGTCGTTGTTGTTGTTGTTGGCCGGAGACCATTGTCTGCCGAGGTATTACAGCCGATGGGCGCACTTTTCTGTAACCATCCCTTGGCTTCAAGCATGCTTAACACAACTCTGAAACTTGGTGCGATAAACTAGGCACTTTTCGCTACTGAATTACATTTATACTATCAGATTTGAATTAAAATACCCAATCAAAGCAATTCTAGGTTGCACATTGAATGCTTTTAGTTTAAATTAAGAGATTTGTAACAGTCCAACAACATCAAGAGTGATCGTCCCCATTAACCTGGCGAAGATTGTTTCTTAGACAAGCGACTTGTTGACTTCCGGTAGGTGATTCATCATTTTCTTGTATGCAGCATCTACTGTTCATTCTATCCCATACAGGCTTTAGTACTGTGGCGCGTAGTCTGAGCCCTCGTCAACCGAAGCGTATTGGCTGAGGTCGTACTGTTGGTTGTTGTTGCCTGTGTAAGCTTGATGGTCGTTTGTGGCGTACGAGTCCATTGATTCGTAAGATGGCTGTGAGTAGGTTGGCTCTTGGTAGGAAGCAGCGTACGATGGCTGTTGGTAGCTTGGTTGCGGGTAAGATGGGTATGATGGGTATGAGGGGTACTGTGTTCGATTGGAGCGGGCAAGGAGTTTGTGGCGTTGGTTAGCGTCTGATATTGGAGATGACTGCAAAAGATCGAGAGGCTCCCTAAATCAACAGTTGGGCCAATTCTGATCCCTGTTCCTCTAGGGCTCAACTTTAACCCTCTTGAATGCAACCTGAGCGAACTCAGGCGCAAGTTTTCAGCTTACCTTCGGTGGCAACTTCTGCTCAATGGCCACTGGAATTGGCAGTGGGAGTGGGAAGAAACCGAGCTGCTTGTGGAAGTGATTCTTGAGCACTAGGGCCAGAAGAGCCGCGCTCTTGACCATTTTCTTCTTTCCGGCTTCAGCTGGCGATGGGGCCAAGCTGATGAGACAGGCGACCAGCACTGCACAACAGAGGATCTGAACGAACTTCATTTTGATGTGATTTGATTTGTGTGAGTGAGTGAGTAAGTGGATTTAGGTTTCGGGTTTTGCTTGCTCTCTGACTCCTTGAAGTCGACCAGGCTGAGGCTCTTTAATAAATAGGATCTTTCGTCGCTTGACAACAACTTTGCAATGATAACTCGAATGATTAAGTGAATGCCTTATATACTCGCCTTCAAATCTGGTTGGTCAGCAGTGCGGCCGGCGGGCCGAGAGAGGCAGCGTAGAGCAAGCATGGCTTTGCAAGCGTAGGTCCAGGTGCAGGTGCAGGTGCTGGTGCTGGTGCGGGTGCAGGCGGCGCAGGGAGGACGGCGCCGCTGCCGCCGATGGCGAGCCGGCGGCCTATCTATCGGCTAGGCAACACAATGAAGGTGAACGGAAACCTCCTCGCTGTTGTCGGGCTGCGTCGAGAGGCTGGCTCCTCTCGCTTGCTCGCTGGCAAGCTTGGCTCGCGAGCATTCAATGGGCAGCCGCCGCTGCTTGCATCCACTCCGAGCGAGAGGGGGCAAGGGAAAACCACCTTGAGCGCGAGCCGGCGCCAGCTCGCGCGCAAGCAAGAGCGAGAGTGGGTGAGATGAGGGTGTGGCTGGTGCAGATTCGCGTCTAGCCAACCTTCGCTGCCCTCCATTTGGCTTGGTATTCAATTGCAGTGGCAACTCGAGCAACCAGAACTCTCTCTCTCTCTCTCACTCGCTCTCCGTGTCCGGCTGCTTGCCGGACTGGCTGCGCTGCAGTCTGCGCTGGAGGCGAGCGCTTGGCGCGTATGTATCTTTAGCGAGAGATGGCTAATTTATTCCAAGCCGCCGGACGACAAACATGTGGGGAAAGGGAGAGATGAGATGCTGAAAGCGGGCGAGTTAAGGCCAATCAGGCTGCCAGGCGAAATTAAAAGTTATGGTCAACAGGCTGCAGCGGGCCGAGCTGCTACCTGCCAGCCAGGCGGCCAGCCAGCCAGCCAGCCAGCTGGCTAGTGAGCCGTGCGAGCAGGCGAGCGGCCACTGGCAGAGGTGGAAGCGGCGCCAAGTGAAAGTTGGCAGCGGTAAAACTAGATCTCAGGGGCTTCCCTTGTGCAAGCGCCTCCAGGTTAACGGTGGGCGGCGTCTCAGCTACGACCTCCAGCTGCTCGCAGCCGGCTTGGCCAGCCCAGGTCAGGCGGCGGCTCGCTCTCCCTCTTGTTTGCTCAGCCGGCGCTTGGCTGGCGAGCTGGATGAACGGAAGTCCGTTCGCGTTGCTGGCGCCGCCATCGCTGACGCAAGTGTCGAGCTAGCGCACATTGAGCCAGGCCGGGCTCGCAGTTGTCTGCTCTGCTTGTTGGCGCCATTTGCACTGTTGGTGTTGAGAGCGTTAAGGTTGTTGGATTTTGCTGGCTTGGAGCGAAGGAGGGCTGATGCGGGAGGAGGGTGAACTTGATGGCAGTTGCAACCAAATGGGCTCGAAATTTGGCAGCCCGGCGAGAGGAGTGCCAAGCTCGGCGGCCATTATTTCAAATCATAAGAGAACGAGATCCTCCGATGCTTGAGTCTCACTTTTAGAGCCCTCAGAATGGTTTGTCGCATCCGAATGGGTTTACGACAGATTGCGCTGCAACAATCGGACAGTTTTTCCAACAGGTGCAGTCCGATCCAGTCGCGCCGAAGCAAGCAGACGCTCCACGTCCCTGCAACTTGCTGGCTCCGTCCGCGCTCAGCTAAGGCAGACGCTTTTGCTTGCTCCATGTCCGGCTGGAAGGGTCGGCGAGCCACCAGGCGCCTCTGCGTCCTTAGCGAGAGGTGGCTAATTTATTCCAAGCTGCCGGACGACAAACAAGAGGGGGGATGGGATTGCGAGCGGCGGGCGAGATTAAATGTTATGGTCAACGGATGGCTCGTTGAGTAAGCCTGGCAGGCGAGGGGAGAGTTGGCAGTGGTGGAACTAGATCGCGTTGTAAAAGTGCGACCGGTAGCCCAGTTCATTCGGCTAAGCTCTTGTTTGGCCGACATGCTAAGCAGCCAGGAAGCCCACCTGTTCACTTTGCTCCAGTTTGCTTGCAACGGTTGCTCATGCAATCGCAGCTGACACGTTGGTCTGACCGCCCCCAAGTCGTTCCTTAGGGTGGCATCCGTACACCTATCGGATGCCTGGATCCAGGGATGAATCCAGGAAAAGTAATGAAATCCTCCCGTTGTAGACGCCCACAGAGGAAGAGCATCTGCAGGATCGAGCTCACGGGCTGGCCGCGTTGAGACCCATTTGCAAGCCACTGTTGCCCCAACAGCGAGCCAGTTGTCTGATCTCATCCGCGTCCAGCCCCGTTGCTTTGGGGCTTCAAGCTTGGGCCATTGGCCGTTGCAGCATGCGCAGCCCCAAGGTTGAGGTCACGAGATTTCGGTTGCCATTGGAGACGAGCCGGCGCGGGCAATATGAAAACACTCTCTGCGTCCTCTCGCTCTCTCTCTCTACGAGTTCGTCCCGAAGCGGACGCATGAACTTTTGCACTAAGCTAATGAACTCTGCGCGCACGGATCTCGTGGCAGAAGGTTCAGCTGGCGGCCGGTTTTAGCTTGGCCAGCCAGTGAACTTGAGCGAACCGGAATAGTCACCTGGAGACACTCGGATGGAATTGGACTAGAATTCGCTCGTGCAAGTTTAAAGAGAGAAAAGGTTTGCTGTCAAGCGAGTTTAAGCTGATCAATCTCCCAATATTTATAAACAAGCCCGATCAAGCCGCCGCTCTTTGGCCAGCAACCTGCAAGCCGGATGTGCGAGCCGATTGGCCAAGGAAATCGCAACTCCAAGTTCATAACGTTTGAACTGAACCAGGCGACCAAGGTTTGTGCGAGAAAGCAGAGAGCAAATTTAGGTGAACCGAACAGGTTCAGCGGGCCGAGCTTTGTCCGTTTAATTGACTTGCTCGGCCGACTGGACTGGAGCTCGCTGCTGGCGTTGTTGCCTCTGCCAAGTAGGCTGGACAAGGATGCTATCCCTGTTATCAATGGGCGTTTAGCGCGTACTCAAGTTACAACACTGCGCCTCCAATCGGACGCCCATCTTGGCTTACAAATTGTTGGCCCCAGGCGAGCGAGCGAGCCGGCCGAACAACCGACTGGATTGGTCAATGATTCAGGTCGTTGGAAATTATCGTTGGACTTGTGATATCGGGGGCCATTTTAAAAACGGTTCAGCGGCCCAAGTGGCGGCCGCCGACCCTCTCTGCTCGCTGAATTTTGATTGATCTCCACCTGCTCATCCCGTGCGCTCGCTTGACGAGCTTACAAGTTGACGAAAATCGTCCACCTCCAACTACTTGATTTATCTTACATAATGAATATTAAGTCAAGTTCAGCCGCGAGCAAATCGGCGGACGAGTTCGCTGATAATCCTGCCTCCTCCATTAGACGATGGTCGCGGAATCTCAGGTAAGCGAAGGGTAGAGAGACTCGCATTGCAAGTCTGGTTGACAGAGGAAGAGATTTGCGCTTAATTTATTTCGTTTGCTCGCAAATTTGAACTCTTACCCACTCAAGAAGAGTGCCTTCCCTCCAACTTCCGTGCCCAAATTGACCCAATCATTGCAACCACCACTAGCTCGCGCAGGTATCGTGAACTAGATCGGCTGAATCAAGTGGAGCGGCGGCGACAACTTTCGGAGCTAAGAGAGCAAAATGATTTGTTCGAACAAATGCTGGCCACGGTCAACGGCCCCTCGAACGCGAGCAACGGCCACCAAGGGGACGAGGAGCCTGCAGGCGGCCAGCCAAGGGATCAGATGATAATCAGCGCGCGCGCCCTGGCCAAGGAGGGCCAAGCTGGCCAAAGCGAGTTAGCACGTCCACTCCTTGCTGGCCCCGATCGAACAGAAGGTGAACTTCCAATGACCTACCTGTCGTCGCCTGAGGACAAAGGGGAGGGTTGCGCGCGGGCGGCAGAGCTTGAGGGCGCCCGATTGGAGGCTTGCAAGCGCGCCACTCGAGCTAGCGCGCAAAAGCAGCCCGACGAGCCCGATATTCCTCCAAAAGTTGCAGTTCATACGATTCAAAATGAACCCGAACAGCAGCAGATGGTTAAGCCAACGAGAAGGCAGATGAGCACGGATGAGCTGATCAAGTTTGTAACAACTCGAGTGCCCGATAATAAGCGAGTCCTCTGTCTGATTGTGCGCGATAAGTTTGCGCGACTAAATAAGGCAAAGTCCTACTTCTATCCAACCTACTACCTGTTGGTTCAGGCCATTGTTGATGCCGAGGACTCTCCGCTGGCACTCGGCGCTGGGGCTTCGAGCGAGCAGGATCAGCTTGGAGGTGGCTCCGCTGGAGGAGTTGTCGGCCAACAGACTTCGGCCGCCAGCTCCACGAGTTCCAGCGAGAACTCGTTCAGCGCCAGCTCCTCCATCAGCGCGGACATGCTGTTTATCGGCGCCGAGAGCGCAATCCGCTCGTCTGCCAGCCTGAGCAAGCTGACGAGTGTTGGGCCAACAGGAACGAGTTACAGCGACTACGAGGCTCATGGTCAATCGGAGACTGAGGACGAGGGCGAAGTGGAGCTCGCGCTCGGGCGGCTTGCAGGTGCTGGCCACTCGGAGGCTCTCGTCTCCTCTGGGGAGGCGGAGGAAGCCACAGGGCGCGTTGAATTGAACGAGCGCGCATTGAGCGGGAAGGCCAGTGGCGAGCAGCAACAAGTCCACAAGTCACAGCTCCATGGGGCGGCCAAAGGAGGCGGGCAAGCCGCAATGAGCCGCAATGGCGGCAAGCGTGGCGCTGAAGTCACGGAAGGTTTGAGCGAAGCGCCGCTTGGGGATGAAGGGATGAGGTTTGATGTTGATTGTTCAGATAGTGACAATGATAAACGCAAGCAGCGGGCGGCCGGCGCCAAGTGGAGTCGGCAAGCCGATTATGGTGGCCGCGAGGAAGCGGAAGGCGGGCGGCAGGATGAGAAGCGAGGCCACCATGACAAGCGTGACACCAGGAGCAGAGAGGAGAGCGTGGAGGTAAATTTGTTTGATAATGAGCAGAATCCGTATACGGGAGCAAGCGGAGTCTTGCTGGCTGGCAGACGCAGGAGGAAGACTAAAACGTGAGTTGAATGGCGAGCAAGCAACAATATCGTCCACTTAGACGATCTCGTTCCCATTCTTGGCAAGCTTTTTGCATACAACTTAACCGTTAACTAGCTCGCTGGCCAGCCAGTCAGCCAGCCAGCCAGTGCTGTTGAGTGCGCAAGTTCGGAGGGATGTGAATTTACAGCAACTGCTTGGTTTATAATTAATTTGATTTAGTAGCCATGAGTGTCTGTTGTTTGTACCAAAGCGAGAGAGCGCGAGAAAGGAAGCCCTGATGATGGGAGGCAGCGGCGAGCTTGATAATGAGGGCTTGAAAGACTTTCTATTACATAATCTAATCTGGAAAGCGGGAACGATGTAGAAAGTGGCAGAGGGGGCGGCGGGATAGTTGGGCCAGAGCGAGGGGGAGAGCAAGGCTCTCGCTCTACCGCTGATGTTGGTGCCGGCTATCCTATGGGCAGCATTGAAATCAGAGTCAAACCGAAAGATGGTTGAGCCATCGCTCTCGCTTGTTAGCCACGTTTCCTGTGGGCACAGGCAAAAAGACAAACGTCTGCGCTCACGCCCGTCAGCCAACCAACTGGCTGCGCTCAACTGGATTGCAAACTCCCTCCAGGTAGCTTGGCTCGAGATTGTAGTTGATTATGGCTTTCGTGATGATTATTACGGCGATGGCGCTCGCCGTGATGATGATTATGATGATGATTATGATCATTTGAGCCGCTACCACTGCTGCTGGTCCTGTTGGAGTGGATGCGGCCAGTGAATGTGACTTGGCGCGTCATTCGAGATGGCTGGTTCCCTCTGGCCTTGCTTCTGAGCTCTCGCCTCAACTTCGACATGCCGTCTGAATGCAGCCTTGGCCCCAGGGACTCGCAATGCGCGCCACCGCCGCTCCCTGTCAGATGTGGCAGATTGCACCTCTTCAGCCGGCACCAACCCAATGGAGGCGCTCAAGGAGCGAGAGTCCAGCTCAGCTCGGCTCAGCACTGTCAACTCCTATCTCTTCCGCCTCCGACATGGGGGCCAACAAAAGTCTCGCTTCTGGTCCAATTTGCACCGATTAACGCATACAACCTTATCCGCACCGCAGGTATCTGATTGGCCCTAACGAGTATGGTTTCAGCAGGAAGAACAGCATCTGCAAGCTCAAGTCCAACGTGCTAGGAACCCAATTCAATGCCATCAGGTAATTGCCCAGTTGCGAATCTGGCGATTATCGAACGGTGCATGAGCGCATAGAGAGAGAGAGAGAGAGAGAGAGAGCTGAGCCGGCTTTTGCTGGAGCCGTCCGGTTTCAATGAATCAGCGATAGATCGGCAGCCGGCCGGAGGGAGGCAAAGAAGGAAGGAAAGAGGGACGGGCTGGCGGCTCGGTTGATGGTTGGAGTTGGATGAATGGATAGTTTAAAGCAGGAATTAGGGCGACAAATCAGCGAGGGCCAAATAGAGTGCGGGAGAGCCCATAAGTGGATGGCAAGCAGCCGAGCTATCTCTCGGCCCTCCTTGGCCGCCCACCAGCGGCCGGCTTGCTCGCGAGCCAACGCGATTGCGGCTCCAGCACCACGATGGTCACTCGGGTTGAGCGAATAGGGCCAATTTTGCCTGAAGGACCATTTGAATGGCCTGGAACCCTTGCAATTGTTACAAGGTTCATGCTCGTCTACAGGTGGCCAGATATTCAACACTCTCGCTGAGCCCGCGAGCTAGCAAAGTGTGCCGTTGCTTATCGATTCTAGCTGCGTGTGTTCGCCTTTGCTAACCCATTTTCGTCCATTTGCCTTACCTGCTTAATCATCGCCACTGCTTGCTGCTCGCCGTTGGGTGGACGCGCAAACGAAACCGCCTGAAGATTACCAAGCGACGACGATGACGGCGGAGGCGGCGGCGGCGGCATCGACCGGACTGGCGGCAATAATGATCGATGCACTATAGCTGCAATCAGTTATGTGAGTACAACCTGCCTGCCCCAAGGCTTCTCGCGCGTCCAGTCGCCTCCGTTTGGGTGGCGGAACTCTTGCTGGCGCCGGGGGCTGCGCGAGGCGAGCTCGCCGACTTTTAGGGAGTGGAGGCAGTTTCAGGCGCACAATTGGAGGAGGAAGCGAGGGTTGGCGGCGAGGAGAGATGGGCTCTCGATTAGCCGTCGTCGTCTCGCGCGTTCATTGTATTCATTTGCGCTTTATGCAAATAATCTCACTTTGCACGCCATCAGAGTTGGCCATCGACGTGATAGGGAGGTCCGGTGGAAGTTAGCGCCTTGGCACCCGTTCGAGTTCGGCCCAACATAGAAGTTGGAGGAAAATTGATTTAATCTAGGGCCGGCGAGCCAATAAGAGCAAGGGAACGTAGCGCTCTGGTCGTCGTGATCGCCTGTCGCCATCACCTGTTGCACACAATAATCGCTCACTCAATTGAACTTGGTCGACTCTCTCTCTCTGTTGCCAGCTTAGCCGGCCAATGGGCCGCTCGGCCGGCCAAGCTAGCAGCTCGCTCGCTGCCAGGATAGGCGGTCGATCACGATTGAACAAAATTTCGATGCTCATGGGGCAGCCAGAGATTTCCTATCTCTCTCCATCTCTCGCCAAGTTGTAGAACTTCGCCGGCCCGAATCCAAGCCAAAAGCAATTATTATAATGGCCTCTCGGGCGCCCAAGATCGATAGCCTTCCATCTCGAGCTCTCTCGCTCCTGTTGGAGGATGAGAGTTGGACACTTGTTTTTTAAATCACCCTCCTAACCGCATTTTGACTTGCCGCCAAAACACAGGAAACAAATGTTCTAGGTTTCAAAGGGCCACGTAAAATGAGAGTTTATCTTCCAAAGGTTAGTGGCGCTTTTGGCTGGTGGTCAACTCAACACTTTTCGTCTCACTCCTTTTGAAGACCATTAAAGGGCAACTTTTGTCTTCGCTTTTCATTCAGGACCAAAGGGGGGAGTTCAGGAATTTGCCGGAAACGTTTAAGAGAAACCCTGCCGCTGTCGTTCAATTAAGAAACATGACGCCCTCTTGGAACGTAGGTAAGCGCAAGATTGCTTTAGTCAGCTTTCAGATAAGGACCTTTGCGTTGAATAGAGCAAAGTTGCTTTGTCTCTAAATTTGATTGGCCGATAGATTGGAGTGAGATTAAGGTTAGCTTTCGAACCCAATGTGCTCGCTGACAAACCTCTTGGCTTTGCTCGCTTACCGATGGTCAACACTCTTGACTCTGACAGGTCAGCTGCTGTTTTGTCCTCTCAGGACAAATCCCTGGCAAACAAACAAATCTCCAAGCTCATGCTAAATCATGACTAACCACCTGTAATCCCAACCGATTAAAAGAGAGTCAATCTTATGTCTTGAACTTTCATGGGCGCGTCACCCAAGCTAGTGTCAAAAACTTTCAATTGATTGAGTGTAGCAACAATCCGGCTGAAGGTCAGCGGAATCAAAACAGCACTGGAGGAGCTAGGCAACTCTCAAGCGATGCGCACGGTTATACCCATGATCTGCAAACTTCTAAGGAGGAAAAGATCGCCTCAAACTTGCTGCTGACCGAGGGACAGGCCATAAAAACCTCGCAAGATTCTAATGGCTGTAAGAGACACCCTACAAGACAGATGCCCGTGCTTGCGAAATCTTTATCATCCGCCAACTCAGACAAAGAAACTCTCTTCGAAGATGGCAAATGCGGATTCAACACTGCAAGTCTAGACAAAAGCCATCTACCAATGGACAATAAAAGTCTCTCTTACACGGGCTCGATTGTTATGCAATTTGGTCGAATCTCAAGCCACGAATTTACCTGCGATGTCGCCCATCCCTTGTCAATCTTGCAAGCCTTTTCAATTGCTCTCAGCAGCTTTGACTCGAAACTAGCTTGTGAGTAAACAGTGCCGATTGATTAAAAATCCTCCGATGTTCATATTACAGGAATTGATTACTTAACATCGAAAGCGATCGCTCTTTTATGAGCTCAGGTGCACTACTTAAGACATTTTTGAATATCTCACTACCATTTAATGTCTTATAAATTGGACTGGAGGCATCTAAACCGTCAAAGTTCAAACCCTAGGCGAGTGATGCAGAGAGCGATCTCCGACGTTTAACAACAAGTGACCTTTTGGGCTCAAAGACCAAGACATACAGATGATTTTCATACTGTACAGTCACGCTATGCACTGTATCATTCAATACGCTGGAAGTGGCTTCGAACGAGTTCTTCATTTGGTATATGATGTTGGCTACACGTTCTTTGTTCTTCAAATCTCCACCTGAATCTGCTAGTTTTCCATCCTCCGATAGAATCATGAATCCTAATTCACCAGGCGGTTGTATCCTATCCATGAGGCTTGAGATGTTGTAATTGGAGGATGTTTTATGTCTGAGAGGAGGTTCTACGATGCTTCTTGCTTGTTGAGGATCCGAGCTGAATTGTCTGAATTTCGTTTCCTGGATTTCCACAGATTCTCATATGGAGAAGAAGGTACGCTAGAGATCAAAGTTCACTAGAGTTTCTTTGCTGTCATATCAATATATTTTAACATCTATTTTATTCGTGAGAATGCTACTCTTGAGAGCACTGGGTGAAGTTTGTAAAATTTGTATTTTTGTTTCGCGAACGAGGCCGCAGCCCGCGGTTCGACGGGCGAGATAAATTCTCATGCTCTAAACTCTGGCCATTGGTTCGAGACGTTTAATGGGAAAAACAAGTCAAACCGTCTGGCCTCCCCCCCTAACCGTTGCCTGAAACCGACACTATTCCGCGGAGACGTAACTCCCGGATTAACTGTGAAGAAATCTTGATATGTTGCCTTGGCACCCTCAAAACGAATTCCGATGAACCTATCTACCATGGCACATGGCTGACCACTCGATACTCCTGATTCCAATCATGATGGTTACCATGCTCTTGTAGCGTCCAATTAAAGTGCCCCTGTCTAAAATCTAAATTCACAGTCATCGAGGAAAACCTGGCAGTCCTTCAAAAGTTTTAAACATCATGGGTAATCTAGCCTGCGTCTCACTGGCCCTTCACAAATGTCAATCTATGGGATTGCTACCGGCTCACAGCAGCGATTTCCCAGAGAATCCTGAGAGAGTCGAGTAGCGTCTGGGGGGTTCAATTTTCAGTCCGCAACTTTTGAGATTGCAACGCCAACTAAGCCTGGATATTAGGAACAACAACTGCCCTCAGGTGGACTCGGCTTGACAGGTCTTCTGATAGGCTCATGATTGGTGAGAAAAGAGACAGTATCCCAAGACTCTCTGGCGCATTAAATAAACTAATGTTCTCTTGTCTCCTCGTGAGCATTTCTTCCATCAGACTACTCCAAACTAGAGTCTTCTAATGAGCTCTTATGTCATCTACATGGTTAAGGCATGAACGTAGCCGGTCAGTTTCCTAATAACTTGGTTGGCTAGTCACTTGAGTTTGCAGTATGTGCATTTGACGACTCTTATCGTCCAGCATAATGTGCGTCGGGACCGCCCACTTGCCAAACGTAATCGAATTTAACAAAGATCTGAACCGGTCATATGAGGCGAGCGAAATCGGCCTCATCAAGATTATTGACTAGCCTAGTCGGTTGGCTCGACAGAACAAAAGGTTACATACACGAGCGAGCTGGTTTCTGGCACCTGAGTCAAGTGATATCCGATAATTTCCGAATGGAAGCCGATCGACCACTTGACGAATGCGCGCGAATTTTTTGTCCAGCGCAATCAGGCACCTGATAGTCAACCGTATTGATCGCAATGATTAACCTGGTCAGATGGAAATGGAACTGGTTGTCCTGCTTAAAAGCTAGCTGGCGCCGTGCATTCGCTTGCCAAGCAATCGGCCGCATAAACGGGACAAGCGGCGAGCAAGAGTGGCGAGCTGATTTCGTGTTGAATTGTCCAGCTTCGTCTAGGTCGGCCATCGTGTCATCATGGACTGGTTGCCGCCGAGCGAAGCTGCCGGCTCACTAGCCCTAGCTCTAGCTACTACGTCCGCCAGTCTGTCGGGCAGCTGTTGCCCGGCCGCCCTTTGCAGCTGGACAAGATGAGTAGACCGGCGACTGAGACGCCAGTAACAGGCCTGGCCGGCAGTGGAAAGCGGGCGAGAGGCTGGCTTTGTATCGGACTGGATGGCGCCACACTAGCCCCTCTTGGATTGCCCACTCGCCGCCTTACGATGCGACGATGAAGATAGAGCTGGAGACGATGAGTACTATGACTATGATGACAACAGTGCCAACCACGACAACAGCATCAACAACGACAACAAAAGGTTTTCTGCTAGCTGAGCCAGTTGCGAGTCCTCTTCGTGAACTTGCAATGCGCTGGATTCACCAGAGGACACGATTCGCTTTGTTATTATCAACCTGTTGATTTCGGCCCGAAGCCGTGAGAAGAATATTGAGCCGAAGGGAAGCAACAGCGGCGGCAACAGATGCGTTGGCACTAAGACTCAACTTTGGCGCCGACCGTCGGCTTTCTATTGGTCATTGGCAGCCGCTTGATTGGGCCAATTTCGTCCCTGCTTTTCCTCGTCTTCGTTTTCGTTCTTGACGACCCTTTAAAGGAGCTTGGAAGAATCTGGACCACACTGACGAACTATCTCATGCAACAACAAGCGGTGGCAAGAGAGCGAAATCTCACCGGCAGAAGTAGCATCGATTTCAGCGACCGATAGATTGGCAAGAGGAACAATTACGTGGGTAAAGTCCGAGAGTGTAAGTAGTGCAGCTGTACATGGGTAGCTCTAGGGTTAGGTAGACAATTTTGAGAGCTCTTGTTGGATCGAAACTTTTGCAAGAAGCAGCACAATAATTCAGCTCGCCTTCGAGTCAACATGCTTCCGATGAAACGAAACAACGTGATACTATGCATACTCATAGTCAATTTATTCTACCTGACCCTCAGCCACCAATCCACGAATCAACCTCAAAACGCCTCCAACAAGCAACCTATCGGTCAGCAGCAAAACGTAAAAGTAAATGCAAATGCAAGCGCAAACCAAAACAAGTCAGCGGCAGCATTGGCGTCGTCATCGACGTCGACAACTACTGGTGGGGCCGAGCTGCCTGCTGTCGACGACATACTCAACGACACAATCATGTTACTCGATGTTCTCGACCATAAGCTAGCCGCAGTGAGCAATCGAACCCCAAGCGCCCTAATGAGGGACAATTTGCGAGCTTTAGATGGCGCCAACACCTTTCAAAACTCCGAACAGGCACGACAGTCTGCTAGAAGTTTGGCCGCCGACGACGAAGACTTGGCCCAGCTTGATGATACGCTAATCGAGGAGGCACTAGTTAAGCTTGCCGAGGGCTTCTCCTCGGGCCGCCAAAATGATGGCTCAGCCGGAGACCCTTTGGCTGCCAGCAGTGAACACTTGGAACCGATAGTTATGAGTCAAAGCGAGACATCTAGTCTGACTCTAGACGGACTGTTGGCTTCTGCAATGGGTTCACCCAAAGCCGTTGACAGAGACCAAGCCTCGCAGCGCCAGACCACCGAGCAACTGAGGGGAGCCAAGAGGGCTAGGCAGCTGATGGGCCCGTTTGAAGACAATCAGTTGGCCAGCGATTCCACGGAAAGGCATATAAAATTCACACTCGATTTAATGCAATCAATCTTCTCCAGTCAATCCTATTCAAGCAAAACAAACCTGATTGAATCCTTTCTGATCTCGCCATTGAGTATTCAGATGGTGCTGATGATGATGCACCTCGGCGCTCGTGGTCTCACTAGGCGCGAAATCAATAATTGTCTACATCTTGCGGCTAGCCCACAATCAAACTTGGGCAATTTGGACAAGTTGCTCCAATCGGGCTACCAGCAGCAGACCCAAGCTCCCACAACAGTGGTGGCCAACGATGTTGTCGCCGAGAGCTCGGGCCTAAAATTGAAAAGACGTCACCAGCAAGCGTCGAGTGAGAATGTTAAGCTACAGACAGTTAACGGGAAGTCGCAACAGCCAGCAAACCTGCGACACCCAAATTTGGCTACTTCTCAATCGCAGCAGCAATCCCCAAACATCGGGAATCCTCATGAACTATTTGGAGTAGCCGTGCGCAATCTTCTAAAAGATCCTGCTGTAACAAAAGCCTTAACCAGTGCTAATCAAATATTCCTGCAGAAGAACTTGCCCTTGTGGCCCCAGTATGAATGGGCCATAAAGCACTACTACTCTGCAGACGTGAAGTTGGTTGACTTTCAGCACCAATCTACTTCCACCAACACTGCCAGCTCTGGCCCTACAGCCCTGCATTTGGGTGAGAAGAGCAAGTCGCAGGGTAGCGCCGACTATTCTAATCTAGGCCCAACTGTTATCAACTCAACCTCAGCAAACGGTACTGACGAACACCAAACAAACCTCAGAGAGTTGCCCAATAATGTGCAACAGACAGTCAACGAATGGGTTGATCGCCAGTCAAGGGGAAGGATCAGCAACTTCCTTTCGTCGCCTGTTTCTACCTCGACCCTCATGATGGCCATCAACGTTCTTTATTTTAAAGGCGACTGGCAGTACAAGTTCGATCCTTCTGACACGGAAACAGATGCCTTGTTTACTCAAGTGAGTGGTAAAACAGTCAAAATTCCGATGATGGTCAATCGGCTACCACTTGCTTTCGCACACGATCCTGTGATGAAAACATCAGTCATTGAGCTACCCTACAAAGCACAGCGCCTAGGTCTTTTCCTTCTCTTACCGGACGAGATTTCCGGCATCTTTCACACCATGCAAATGCTAAACTCAACCTCATTTGCGAACCTCATATCCTCCATGAGAAAACCGTCATCAATGGCCGACCAAGCTGGCAGTGGTATCAACGTTCGTATACCGAAATTCAGCATTGAATCGTCACCTAGATTGTCCCATATATTGAGTCAACATCTCGGCTTGAAAACCCTATTTACCCCAGACTCGGCTGATTTAACAGGAATGTTTGCCCCACAATGCTATAAGCGACCTAACAATGCATCTAATCAGACTACTCATATTCAAACAAGGGGACAAGAAACTTGTGATGGTGGCCAACAATCACCCCTGCAAGTGGGCTTAGACGAGTTACTACACAAGGCAGTTCTACAGGTAGACGAGCAAGGTAGTGTTGCAGCCGCTTCGAGTGCAACTATTGTGGAACGGGTGGGGCTGTTCAACAGTAATTACTTCGAAGCCGATCACCCGTTTCTCCTATTTCTCATGGACAAACAGACTGGCCTAGTCCTATTCTCTGGCGCATTCGCGGGCAACAACAATGATGACCGCAACGGCAACAATCAGGAAGCTCAACAGAGGCAACGGTAGTATTAGGGGATCTTGGATACCGACGATGTTTTAATTGCACAGTGGGCGTAATATGGCTAAATGTTATGTGTCGACAATTTATCATTAGCGTCAGGTGCAAGTTTTTATACAAATTGGTAGTTTTTGAAGCAAATTCGAGGTAGCTGGAGCTGCTATATGTTCATATATCCGGTATTTCGGGGCAAACTCGCACAAAATTAATCTTTGAAGCAAGGAGTAATAATAAAATGGGCGAATTCCGAATGATAGTCTTGTAAATATAGAGATTGATACTTGCTTGTAAACGGCAGATGAAAATTTTTCTCGGCGAAAGTTGACTTGTGCATGGCCTCGAAGATATCCTTTGAAAATCGGATTTGGGGACACTTGCATGGTGAAGGCTCGAGGAAACTCTTGCTGCAAGAAATAGAATAGCAACATTCGGACCTATCCTTGATTAGGTCTCCCTCAAATCTGCCAACTTTCTGATTCGAACACCTTTCAAGAACTAGCTTCACTATGTAGCCAAGGTACACTGTGCAGAGATTTATGGATAGCGTATACCATATACACACTGTTATCTGTACACTTTTCGGGTTTGTTTTTATCACATATCATGCATGATTAAGCCAGAGGGATGTTTCTGTTTGTCTTGAGCTTCAGGTAGCTTGCATGATTGCAGATAAGCATTCGAGAGGATTGAAACAAGGCCGGACATTAGGTCGCTCACAGCAACAAGATTGTTTGGATTGGGTTGGTCGAAAGTGGATCTGGAAAATGTCATGAGAGTTCTATCGTGGTCCATCTAGGTCTTTGGACAACCCAAAATCTATAGTTTCGCGGACTCTTGATCAGGATCTAATCTCTATCATACGACTTTCACAAATGCTTAGGTTTTGTCGCCTTGATCATTTGGATCAGCGCCTATTCTTATTAATCTGATGGTATCATTGTTATCTTGCAAATGCTTAGCGACCCTCATCCTGGCATCTGGCACATCAAAATTCAGCCCCAATCTGAGGAGCGTGCGATTCTTTTCAACCAGTTTGGTTATGTCCATCTCTATTCGGTTCCCCAGTATTTGGGGCCTCTGATTGCAGGCTCTAAATTCAAGAACCTTTTGGTTGTCTAAAAAGGCTTCAATGAGGCTTCTAATCATAATACCAGATAAAAAATTTGATTCTAAATTTATAGTCCTAAGTGTTGTGTTGTGTTTCAAGGCTTCAACCAACTTCGATGTAGGCCCATCGGTCAAACCGACATTGCATAGGCTTATCTTCTTGAGATTTGTGTTAGTTTTGATGGCTTCAAACAATTTCTTAAATGTATCTCTTGTTATATGCTTGATATTGTTAAGATTCACCTCTACGAGAGATGGGTCATTTTTGGCCAACAACTCAGCCGTTTGTATAGGATCAGTTGTGTTATCTGGCTCAATTTTTGATGGCTTCAGGGGTGCTGATTTGACAATTGATTCGAACTTGTCGCCCGAACGTTGGGATTTATTTGTGATGGAGGCATAATATTGATCTTGATTTAACATAGAATGTAAACCCAAAATACCAGCTAAATCAACTAAATCAGATTCGGTGGCCGAGTTGAGAGCCCTTGAGCTATCATCGTCAAGATCTAACATGATCGGTATCTCGTCCTTGGGTTCGTTTGCCTGTATTTTGGGCACAAACGCTTTGCCCTTTTTAACTCCCGGCTCATAACGCTTATTTTCTGGCCAATCCTCTTGTTCAATGGCATATTTGGTCAAGTAATGGATGAGCTGCTTGCGATTTAGCGGTCCCGTAGGACTCTTTGCAGTTTGATCTTTACATCGCTGCGATGGCGGCAATAGGGTATCGTCTGGATCTACTTCATTGCTCAGCTGTTCTAATTCCTGTGGCGATAGTTTAGCTAATATCTCATCGACAGGTATACTGTCATATTCGCTTAAATCTTTACCATAAAGCATGTATATACCAGCTGGTTGCGTGATCGATGATTTTCGTCGATTACTATTGAGGGCCCGGTCAACATTTACATCATTGCCACCGTCCGTGTTGCCAGCAGTGTTGTTATTGCTGGTAGTTAGAATGGTAGCTGATTTGGGCGCTGGTTTTTCGGTAACTACTTTGCTAACTTTAGTGTACTCGATCTCATACTCTTCGTAATCAAGTTCGTCAGAGCTCATATTTGTTTCGTCAAAAATTTCGCCAGTTGTGAGACACTATCTCGCCCTCCGTGCTAGCCTTGGGTAAGCTAGTTTGAGAGCATGTAAGTATATGGGTAGTGGAGTTAGTTTGCGTTGGGGCAGACGGGGCAAGCTGAGCTAGTTTGTAATAATGGTTGTGGCGCGGAATATTTTTGAGAGAGGTTGTATCGTAGAAGGTGTTATATGTAAGTAGAATGGCTTGATATAATGTGCTCCTCCCCCACTTAATGACAAATAGACGAGGGGGGCGCGTTTGATGCAACTCCAATAGGCAATTAGAGGTTTTGGCAGGCGGTTGATGATGGTTGGGCCTCAGTTTTGTCAGGCTCTGGCGTCTGTCCGATCTGGCAGCGGTGGCGGACAGCGAGTAAGAAGAGGAGGAGGAGAGGGAGAGAGACTTACGTAGGTGATGCAGCCAATCTCTCGGATCCCTTCCAGTTCAGGCGATTCAGCTGAGGGGCCTAAAGTCGCTTGATTTCTTCTTCGATCTTGGAATTAAGCCGGCACGAACAGTGCAAATCTGTCAGGCTCAATGCCAAAGCTAATAATATGGCCGTTAGCTTGCTCCGGTCTGATCTGATATCGTGGCCCGATGTGGCTGGTCGAGAGCTCTGCCCCCTCCCCTTCTCTCGTTAGTTTCGAAGGCGGCTTGTGGTTGAGCAGGCGGGCGGTTGGGCCAGGCGAGAGTTTAGATTTCTCTAGTCTGAATATCAATTCCAGTCTCACTCCAACCAACCAAGTCTAGATGCAATGCTCCTTTCCCTCTCGGCCTCTTCGTTCCCGTCCGATTATTGGATTCTTTGGAGGCAAACGTTCGACTCCTCCTTCGTTTGCACACTGCTAATCTGACGCATCTTGCGCTGCAATAAACCAATGGGAATCCTCTAAGCAAGGCAACGCAACGCACAACCATGGGCGCAACTCTCAACTTTTGAGACACGGCAACCGAAATGTAGGTGCAGAATAGCGAATGAATCGAGCAGCCGCTGCGGCGCTCGCTCACAAGTTTGCTCCCTCCATAAGAATGGCCTCTGCCTTGCCATTCGTTTGGCCGCAGGTTTCGCCTTCCAATCTCGCCGCCCCCACTTGCGGCCAGGATGCAGCCTCGCCACTCCCGCCCTCAGATCGCACCCATCTTACACAACAACGAGCCACACCACTGCGATAGGAGCAAGGGCGTTGGAAGGGCGTTCCTAATGCAGTGCACGAATTCCCCCCATGGGCGAGCGAGCCGCCGCGCCCGCAGAGGCGACCGCCGCAGAAAATGCACGACAGCGCCCCATTGGCTCTGCTCGCTCGCTCGCTTGACGTCGTAAACATCGTGGCCAATTGCGCTGCTAAAATTCCGCCTGCCACTGAGCTTCGTACGCCCGCAAAGCCAAGTGTACGATTGCAACTACAAGCTCACGGGTGGCTTCTCCCGGGCATACGAACAACCGCGTCCCATTGCGCAACAACAACAGCAACGAGCAACGAACGCAAATTCTTGGCACTAACTCGGCCCCCTAGCTCCCGGATGGTCTTGTCGCAGTCTCGCTTTACTCCACATAGTTGCCTCTCATTCCGGCTTTTCTGAGCCATCGTTGCGTAAGAGGAAGAATTCAAGCATGGTTTCTGCGCCAACCTTTGTTTGGCAGCCGCATCATTTGCTCGTTGGAGATCGCTTTTCGGTCCTTGCAAGCTCATCTCGTTGCTCTCTTCGATACTAAAACCGAATGGCAAGTTTGTCCATAGCTCCGGCAGCCCAAGCAGGACAACGGGCACGATCGAGGTTCAGGCAGAACTCCCAACTGCAATGGCGGCACGCGGATGAGTCGAGCAGAGGGGAGATGGAGAGAGAGAGAGGGAGGGTCTTTTAGCTTTTCTAGCCGATGGCGCTATCTATTTGCCAATTTGAGATGCAAATTATGAGCCAAATGAGTGTTCATTATGGAGATTTTGGCCATTGGACATTGGTGCGCGCGCGTTGGCAAGAGCGCGCGGATAGATGGCGCCGTTGTAGCTAGAGAAAGGCCGGCTCCCATGTTGCTCCACCTGCTCACCCTGGCGGATGAAGGGGGCAAATTTTGGGCGGCCAAGTTTGGCTAGACGACAGGTGGAGCACTTGTACTGGCAACAGGTTGGCTCAGCTAGACGAAGCCAACAGGTGAGCGCGCAAGCAGAGGCAAAAGATAGCTCCCATCTCGAGTGGCATTGGGGTTGCTCGCAACGAGAGACCCAAAGTCGAGCTTCACTTGACATTACTGGGTTGCTGTTATGAGGCTTGTAGGTGGCATACGCGTTCCCCTCGCGCCAAGACCTAGTGAAAGCAAACTCAAACGCAGACCACTTAACGGGTTGCAAAAGGGGCAGCTTCGAGTTTTGCGCCATCGTCGTAGTGTCAGGGGGTTTGCGTGCGCCAAGTAGGCAGTATGCGATCTCAAGCACAATGGAGCTTTGTTGGCTTGCGCCCGACGGAAGTGGCCACAATTGTCGAGTGTAGTTTTGCTTGGGCGCCGCTAGCGGAGGCGATTCCGCTCTCTTATGTCAAGCCTCGCTCAGTTTGGCTTGTTTGTCCAGGCTAAACTTGCGAGCTTTAGTGCGGTTGTCTGGTGGCGAGCTGGCGCAAGGATGAAGACGAAGCTCTCTCTCCCTCTCTCGGCGTAGGCAGTGCCCTCCAGGCGGGCAGACGTGGATGTTTCAGTGGCAGGCCGACATTGCGGCCGGTAATGGCGCCGGGCATGGCCGACCAGCGAGCAACCTTATCGATTGTTGTTTATCTTTCAAGCGCAAAGAATCAATCATCCCGCGCTCAGCGTTACATTGTGTGAAAGGTAAAAGCGAGTTAGATTGAAGCCAGTGGATGGGCTAGCTGGACAGGCGGACAAACATGCGCTTGAATATGCCAAAGGGGAGCCGCGCGAAGGGAAGAGCAAGAGCGGGAGAGAGAGAGAGTTAGCGAGAGCAAGATCAAGGGAAAACGGTTAACGGCCCCTGGGCTTGCTTGCAAGCAGACGCTTGAGTCCAGTAAGCTCAAGTTGGCAAGCGCGACACCAGCTCTGCCGGCTCCATTAGCTTGACGAACTGGACACCAGGGAAAGAGCGAGCAAGCGGACGAGCACAAACAGAGCCTTGCGAGGATGCGCCGCTTTTGTACAAGCAAGCTAAATAGATGTGGCCGTCGATTAGTCCCCGTCCAAGTTCGTCCCATCCGAGCGGCCGCCTAATGTCTACCTGCAAGTCGCTCGCACTCTCACCTTAGGATGCAAGTTTTCACATCCAACATGGGAGCCTTGCGGGGATGTTTGTTCTGGGCGCCTTTGCGTGCACTTGAAACGGGGCGCGCACAGGTGGCTTGGTTGGCCAACCAAGCAGAGCTCGCCTTGCTCGCCCCTCCAAGCTCGCGGCCCATGAGCTGCCGGCCATCATTATCGGCCGCCTGGCCGCCCATGAGCGGGTCTCGCACAATTTGCAATCATAATTGGCAGAACTCAACGGCTTTGCCACCGAATTTCAACACTAGAGCCTTGAGGGCGAACGGAGCGAAATGAGAGGCGCGCACCTGTTGTCGCTGGCCCATTGTTGCTCGCCTGCTCGCAACTCCGAGATGATGAAGCCACATCACTGGCCGCTTTGCTTGCAATTCTAAGCGACTCCATGCAAACGACCCCCATTAGCCCTGTTAAGGCGGTTAGGCGGCCCATTGACGCCTCACACATTCGGCCGAATCCAGTGGAGCCGTCCGGCGCCGAGCGCAAACTCTTAACGCTCGCAAGGCCGCCAATCTTGGCCAGCCGGCTTTGCTAGATCCAGATCGGATCAGCTCAGTTTGAAGTTCAGTCCAGTTGTTGGCTCGCCCTTGCTAGCTAAGCGCTTGGCCGCTGTGAGAGCCGCTGGCAGACTTTTCCTGGCCAGAATCAATGTACCACCGCTATGGCCGGATCAAATCAACACTCCCTTGGTGCGCGCGGCCACTTTTAACTAGCCGGTCAGTCAGTCAGTCAACCCACTTGCCAATGAGCTTGCCGGCCAGCGGACTCGGCCAAAAGCTGGCAAAGCGGCTCTTACGCTTAACCTGGCCAAGGGTGGCCGACTTGCGTGGCAAGAACTCCAGTGCGGCCAATGCGCGCTCGCAGATGCCCGAAAGATGGCCGCCTTGAAGGCTAAGGTCGCAGATACCATCGGGCGCGTTTTTGCTCGCTAACGAAATAGTCAGCTTGCACGGACTGACGCAGATCAACTGGTGCTCGCTCGGCCCATCCCTTGGCCGCTTCAAGTTGGCTTAGGCGGCCGCTAAATAGCGATGGCCACTCTTTGGCCCAGAATAATCATCGGCCACTCCACTGCTAGCGGCGGACTGGCCGCTCGGATGGTGAGATTTGTCCGCTCGCTTGCTTTAAAGCTCACTCGCCAGCTGGTTAGCTCGCTATCCAAACCCGTGAAAGGCGACTGATTGAGAGGGAGCCAGGGCGAGTTTAAGCCTAATGATAATATCTCTCCCCCTTTCTGGCACTCGCGCAAAATGGCAGCCATTTTGCAATCTTTGCTCATCAAAACTCGAAAGCGGGCTTGCGAGCGGATTGTTTGTCGTCGCTAGGCTCGATAATTTTTGCGCCAGCCGCTCGATATTGAGCGATGGGTTTCAGGTGGCAGTTTTTGTTTGGTTTCCAATTTGATGGTGGCGCTCGTATTGTTTGCAAAGAGTTTGCCAATTCCTGATTCAGCGACTCGGCTAAATTAGCAAAGCGTCGGCTTGGCCAGAAATGCATGCGTTTTAGGCCAATCTGTAGGCCAACAGATGGGAAACAAGATACGAGATCCACTCAATTTTAGATCCATTTGTTCGCCCCGATCGCTCGCTTGCTCTCTCCCGCTCAGGTTACTTGCGTTAGCCATGCCTTGAGGACACTTGTTGCTCTCGCGTCAGGTTGGCCAGTCGCGTTTGCTGGCGGGCGCGTGGCCAATGGTGGCACGAATCTCAAGCACCAGCATGAGCCAACATTGTTTTACTCAGCCACCTGTTTGGCCACCATCAAACTGGCTCCCCTCTCAACATCGGCGGCCGGACGAGCGAGCCCCTCCTGTGCTGCCGCCACTGCTCTTACTCGTGCGACTCAACGCGCTAGCTCGAAGGCCCAGCGCTCGATTGAGCCCAAGCTGGCCGCTCGTCGAGGAAGGAGTCAAGAGCGGCCACTTTGTGTCTCGCCCATTACACCCGGACTGCGGCTTACGGTAAACAAGCGGTCAAGATGTCCGTTGCAGCTGCCGATTGAAACGCATCACTCGAGAGAGAGAGACGCTGGACTTGCGCAAATCGGATTACAACAAACAGGCCCTCCGTTGGCCCGCAAACAGCTGGCCGGCCGACACCAGAGCAAACACACCTCGAGCTGCTCCCGTCTTGAGCGCAACCCTCGCAAGGCAGGTTGCAGCCTGCAGGTAAGCTGACGCTGGCCAGGCTAATGAAACTAATCGATTGACAATCCTGCCAAGCGCGCGCTCCCTGCCCGGCTTGGATGGCTCTTGCAGATAGCGGCAATGAGCTCGCTTGGCGGGGAAAGTGCACGCAAAAGTTTAGAGGAGAGAAAGTGCAAGGTTAGCTCGCAGGCAGCACAATACTGGTGCCCAACTCTGGTTGGCCCAGCACAAGGATCAAGCGCAAGAACGCCCGCTACTTCCAAATCTCTCCCCCCTCCTTCCACCCGCTTAGCCTTCGGCTGGCCGCCATGAGGGCGCCAACTTTTCAATGGCGACCAAGCACAGGAAGGCTTCCTGTTTTCTATTAGCGGTGGTCCATTTTTATTATACAAACAAACAATTGATATGAGAGAGAGACACGCAGCTAGCCAGCCAGTCAGCGAGCAAGCCACCTCTGACGGCCCCACCAGGAACGCGGAGCCAGAGTTGGTTTAGCCAGTCGGCTGCCCGCTGGAAGCCAGGCAACATATAAGTGGCGCTTGCAGCCAAATTGTAGTGCTTGAATCCTCCTTCCTTCAGCCGGTTGCTTCCAAATAGCGGCGGCCCGGCTTCTGGTTTGGAGCCGGCCGATTGTAAAAGCGTGTTGCCTCTTATCTCCAATCAGAGCCCTTGCTCTTTGCGAGCAACCGGCCGATGGAACTAATTTAACCCTCAATCAGCGCGAGCAGAGGAGAAAAGAGGAGAGGATATGGGAGACGAGAAGCAACGAGAAGAGAAGAGGTGAGATCACTTCCTCCTATCCATTTGGCGCCTCTCTATTGCACCTCGCACTTCCAAGGGTTGGATCCGTCAACGTGTCACGTGGTGGCCACCGCAAAAGGCTCTTTCCAGAATAGAAACGGGCACCTGTACGTTGGCAAACAACACACGAGATTGCCTTACTTATCTCGCCGCAAGCGATAACGACCACGCGCCTAACTCGCTCTCTCTCTCTCTCTCTCTCCTTCTCTCTGGCCAAAACTAAGCAAACAAACGAGCCGACAAACAATGCCAACAAATCGTCAATGTCGCCCAATCTCGCAAATCCAATACTGTTCATGTAGATGATGAACTGGCCACATCCAGTTGTCAGATAAGACAAACTATCTCGCCATCTACACGCGCACGAGAGGCAAGCCCGTTAGTCGGCACGTTCCTCGTCCAACCAACTGGCTGCCTGCTCGCCAGACGGCTTCAGGTGGAGGCTTGGACGAGTGGAAAGGCTTTGACAAGTGGGTGGATGGTTGAGTTGGAGGGAGCGAGAGATAGATGGATAAGCAGATAAGCGGCCGGCTTGCTAAGTCTGCCGGTCGGCCAGGCCTACGACAGTGACTTTCACTTCGACCACCACTACGACTGCAAGCGGCTAATGGGCTGAGGGAGCTTAGAAGTTTGGCACTTGTTATTTCTTGCTTTGGACCGGCAAGTTTCGCTGGTGCCCAGCTCACCTAGCCTGCCGCTTTGTGTATTCAACAACAACAAGCTGCCAGTTCTCTGTCGCTTTCGTATTGTTGCTGTTGCTGGCGCTGCCGCTGCCTCTGTAGGAGAATTCTATTACCTAACGGCACGATAGCACCAGCGTTGCAACCATCAGACAACAGGCGGCAAATACGACAACGTTTACCTGTTTCACTGGGGCCAACTTGCTGGCCACTTGGAGGGCAAAGGCGAAGGAGAGTAATGTACGCCTTTAAGGCTAGAGACAAGGTTGAGCTCTGGGCAGAGCTCGCGAATGGCTGACATGTTTATTATTAGAAGCTTTTCTTGGGCTATATTGATTTGAACTTAGCCGGTTCGATAAGGCCGCTTGTTTGGCCGCCGATCCTCTCGTTCGGGGGCGCAGATTAATGAACTTCGTTCGGCGCCAAGCGAACGATATCAAGAGCAAACAATAATAATGATTAAGTGGATAAGGTCACGGGACAAGAATGCGGACTCTTGGGGATCATAAAGTGGGATTCGCGTATTTTGAGACTCATCGCTTTGGGCAGGTTGGCGGCTGTTTGTGGGCCGATGTGGCCAAGCTTATCGTTGCGATGGGCCTGGTTGTCGCGCTCGCACAAACCGAGAGTTCGTGCTTAGAATGCGGACAGTTAGCTTGCGGTGCCTGGAACTAGCCAGACAGATCCAAGAGGAGGGGGCGAGAGAAAGTTTGGATCTATCGAGGTGGCCAGCTGTTACCTGTTGGCCCTTACCTCTGGCGGTCAGCTCCAGTCCGCTCGGCTGGGGGCGCTGTATGGCTGTCGTGGATGGGCCATGACAAATTGGCCCATTGTTGGCCACACAAGTCGGCCTAAGGGGCGCCGCCTCCCCCTGCTCTCGATTGCGACCCCTCGCTTGAGCGAACCGCGCCCGCGACTAGCCAGCCAGCTAGCCAGCCAAAAGTCGGCCGGCTAAACACTCCTTAGCTGTCCCTCCCCCCTTCCCAAGAGCAAGAGCTGTCAGATGCAACTCCAACCGCAACCCTAACCATGCAAATCAATACCTTGAAGTCTGGCAACTGTTCTCACCCTTTCGGGTTCCTGTTTTAAGCAGGCAAGACAAGCTGCTTATAATTTTAGCTCTCGGCTCTCGATCGTTAAGGGATTTCAGGGTTAAATGGCGCCATCGTGAGCGCAGCCACTCTGATTGATCGATTGTTGATTGTTTCGAAATTCAGCTAATGCTGAAAGTGCGGGCGGAGGAGCAAAGTTTCTTTTCTTGGCCCACAGGTTGGCCGACAAACGAGCGGCTCACCTGTTACGTGTGCATTTGTGTGCGAATGCGCGTTGGCTGGACGAGCGTCATGGAGCCAAGGGAAGGTTTTGCAGCTCGTGCAAGCTGATTGCACGTTAGCGGGCCGCCTGTTGCAAGTTGTGTGCGAGTGCGCGCGGCGCCAAATTCAACCAGCAACGGCGAGGGCATCGATCAGTTCTGCGATCCAGATTTGAACCTGTAAAATTTATTATTTTTATTTACATAAAGTAGTGGTGGTGTAGTAGCTTGGAATAGGTAATTTATGTATATAGTTAGACTTGGTTGGAGTTGTGTGATTGTGTGTGAATGTATGTGTTTGTGTGTGCATGTGCATTTACTCCAATAGCGCGTATATATTTGTGTCTCACTCTTAATCGTATTTCATCTGTAAGTCTGTAGGCTCAAATTTGGCTTCCTAACTATTAACAGCAAGACTGGCTCTCTCTCTCTCTCTCTCTCCCTCAGTCCCTAGATTGTTTAGTCCCGAGTTGTGCAACTCTGTTCCGCCGATCCAGCGCAAAGTCGACGATACTTTTGAGTGGAAAATGTTGCCTGTTGGCCGATGGCTTTGGGTGTTCGGTTCAACGGTCTTCGCGCCGACAATGGGGGAGGGCTCAGTTTACGTTGGCAAGACGATGGCAGAGAGAAAGAGAGAGTCCGCCGGGGGACGAGGCTCTTGCTTTCAAATGGCACTGGGGGTTTGCGCGAATCCCGCTCGAGCTGTTCAAGGAGGCGGTTTTGCTTCAGATTCACCTGCCAGCGAGTCGGCTTCGTGCGCTGCGAGAGCCGCGGCCGGGTCATCATTACGGTCCTACTCTTGCCGGCCCATTGTTGTCCGCCCGCTTAGCTCGCTTGTGAGATTCTTCTTAACGACGGCCAACTCAACACTAAACGTGCTGATGACAGCGGCTGCCCTTTTGAGTCGAAATTAGTTAACCTAGTAAAAGTAGTTCGAGGATGTGTCAACAGGTTTCGCGGCGTTCAATCCTCCTTCTCGTCCCTCGCTGGTCCACATTTGGCAGCCAAAGCTCCACTGCGCGGCCGCTTGAACCATCGAAAAGTGACCTGTTGCAAGCACCAACACTAACACAACTCCTGCACTAGCTGGCTAATGGCTTCTCAATCATAAAATCGTCCTCCTTCGACCAAGTCTGCTGGGTCTCTTTCACAGTGGCTATGGCGTAAATTTTCATCATTGAATAGTCGACCAGCCGGTCCAAATAATCCTCCGGGTTCACTCTGATCCTAACGATCTGTTCCTGCAACCCGTTGAGCACAATGTTCTGCCTGTCGCGTTTGACCTTCTGCGCTAGGATGCCCGTGTAGTAGACACTAGAGGCGCTCAGTGCCAGACTAACCGTCCGTCGAAGTGGCGCCTTGTTTATAATTCGTACGGTCACCAAAAATGGCTCGCCAGTCATGACCTTGTCGATGTCGAACAGCTCAAAATCAACGTCCTCCTTGCCCGGCGCCGGCTGCTCAAACAGGAAGCCCAAGCCGCCGCATCGGGCCGCGTTCAGAACGGACATGCGCTCGTCTTCGGTGCCCTCCTTGTTCTTGTACTGGCTTATGATGTCTTCCGCGTCGGCAACCCCGTTTGCCGTGTAGTCGTCCAGCTGGCCGATCATCTTGGTGAAAATTTTGCGTCCAATGTGAAACTTGAGCGTCTTGATCTTCTTCCACTGAAGCTCGCTCTTGTCGTCCTGTTGCCAGTGGACAATGTCCGCGTTCACCTCGGCAAACACGAAGGCCGCATCGTAGGCGAACCCAACCTCGCCCTTCTTGATGGCCTCCAAGGAGGCCGGACCCATCTGGTACATGCCCATGGAGGTTTCCTGCGGTGTTGCGTCGACTGCCTGCCAGCCCCCGTAGCCGGGCGGTAGGTCTGTGCGCGCCATCCAAGCGTCGGACCAAACGTGGAAGTTCCAAATTGAATCGCTGTTTACATCGCTTATTGGGTCGCCCTTCTCAGAGAAAAACTTGTCCACAGTTAGCGAGTCATCCGTGTCGTGGGCGGATACAAAATTGCTCACAGTGCGCGCAGGTATTCCCAAAGTCCTTAGGGCAGTTGTTGTGACGCCCGCAAACACCCAGCATTGGCCAAACTTGACCGGTTCGCCGCCAGATTGGAGATACTTTTCTAGGATTGTTGCGGAGCCAGTCCACTGCCAGGGCGCCAGGCCGTCGCCGTAGTTGCCGCTCCAATTTCCAACCAACAAACCATTGTCATCGTGACTATTAACCATTGCTGAGACTGCGCGCGCCACCTTGACGACGTTAGCGCGGCCGACTATATCTAATCTTGTCTTATCTAACATAAACATCACAGCTGGTAGGACGGACTCATGGAATTGGCCATAGATCCACTTTCGTCCGCGCGGTTTTGCATGAGATCCAATGTAAATTTTGCCAACGTCATTCAGCACGTACTCTTGGCGGGCGTCCTCGCGCGACAGGTAGACTGCGTCGTCCTTGCTCCAAGCATTAAATATCATATACAAAGCCTCCTTTACCGTGTAGGTGCGAATAGTTCGCGAGCCAGCCAACTTGGTTGAAATCCTGAAGCGCCACACTCCGATTGCAATGTTTGCCGGCAGGTTTATTTGAACCGTCAGCTGGTTCCCTTCGGCCCGTAAAACGCGCGCGTCCCACTTGGAGGCGTCGCGGCCGAAATTGTCCCTGTCCTTCGCAATTGGCAGATAGATGAGCGTTCCTTTGCCAACCTGTGGCCGCGGGCCAAAGCTGAACTCTAGCCTTATTTTGTCGGTGTTTTTGTTGTAATTTTGCTTCAGATGGATTATTATGTTGAATTGCTCGCCTCTCCTGAGCACCATTGAGGGTCCCGTTGGATTTAACGGGTTTATGTGGTCTATTTGCTCGTATAGAATGGTGTGATGTTGAATGCTGTTCTCTTTGACCCTCAAGTCAACATAAACAACCTCATTGGTCATATCCACAAATTGACTATCACAAATTTGTACAGCACTCAGCGCGAGTACGAGCGCGCAGGCTAACACGAACAACCACTCAGCTGTCCTTGGGGGAGCCCCTTGGGTCCAGCGCCCCTTCCGGGCCATTTCTCTTCGCCCGCAATGGGACCAACTCGCTCCCTCTGCTCCACTTAACGCGCAGCCCCGCAACACTCTGAGCGAGCTCACCCTGCTCCAGGTGCTGCGGCCCGAGGGCGGGCAGGTGAAGCCGGCGGCTCCATTTGTGCTTGCCGGCTCGCTCAGCCGACAGTTGGCCGCCGGTTGCGCCGCCGCGGGCGCCTCTGGTTCCTCCCTCGCCAGATCCGCAAAGTGCGCCCGCCGGCCGCGCATCTCGTTCGCGCCTCCCGCTTCCGCTCTCTCGCTGCCAGCTGGCGACGGATGCGGCTGGTCACTTGGCCTCGGCTTCACCTCCTCTTCGCCCAGCTCACAAAGTCTCCTTCTCCCTCCTCTCAGGTTCAATTTAGTTCAGTTTGCTTCGATTCAGTTCAATTCTGCTCGCTAACGAAACTACCCTCCCACTCAAAATGCGCCTTCAATCAATGCGACAAAATTGCTTCCTTCTTCAAAACTTCACTGCTTCTTCTTGAATGCGACTTGAAGGCGCGCGCGCGTCTAAACTCTACCTGTTTGTCTTGCTAACTCTTCCTTTTCTCTTCCGTCGTCTTCTTTTTCGTATCATTTGATGAGATAATAAGCAAACTTAGCCACCAACTTGCCAGCCAAACTCTAGAGGCTAAATGCAAAATTTTTCTCCTCTTGTTAGTCTTGCTGGCGCCGAAGCCGCCGCTGCCTTGCCCTTCGTCTGGCGCCTGCTCTTGGCGTTGGCGTCGCGCTCGATTTTGTTTCTGCTCCACGGAAGGCAAACTACCTGGCTGCCTCCTTCCGACTCTCAGCTCTCTTGGCTTCGCTCGCAAGCTTGCAGGCGCTCGCTGTGCTTGTTGGTGCTCGCAAAAGGTGAGCGAAGGAGCGAGCTCGGAACCCAGAATATTGATACTTCTTCAGTTTCTTGTAGCTGCCGTTGCTGCCGCTGCCGCTGCCGCTGCCGCCGCCGCCACTGCTCCTGAACTTGCTTGCTGAAGGTTAGGCGCCAGTGGTGCCTACTGCTACTGCCGCCGCTGCTGCTGCTGCTGCTCGCTGCTGCTGCTGCCTCTGCAAACCCGCGACTCTCACCTGGGAGGCTAGAGCGAGCGGCTTGGGGATGCAAGTGAACCGACGCGCCGCCGCTGGTTCGCTAGAACCCAGGCCAAGGTAGATGGCGTTGAGTCCCTTTCTCTCCGCTCGCTGCCAATTCAACTCGCTGGCTGCGCGTCAGAGGCGAGAAACTTTGGCACCAAGTACCAAGATCTGGCAACACCTACCCCAAAACGAAAGCAGAGGCTAGCGAGCCCAATTTGCTGATTCACGCGCTCAAAATTGCGCACACCTGAAACGTTGCGTTTGAATTAGGTTCACCATCACCATCATCATCATCACCATGACTATTATCAACATTATTAACGCTACTGCTGCTGTTTGCTAACGGTTGAGCTTGCTCCTCTCGTGGGCCCAACTTCCCCTTCCTTCAGCCCACAACTGAACACTGAACTCCTCTGCTCGCGCGAACACAAAACTCGACTGGCTCTGGGTGGCTTATGGAGCTCCTCACTGTCTCCCTCTCTCGCTCGCTCGCTGCCACAGTCGCCACTTCCGTCAACACAAGGATGCTACTGCTGCTGCTGCTGCTGCTGCTACCTGAAAACGTGAACGAGATTGCGAGCTGGCATCTTTGTCTTCCTCTTCCTCTCGAACGAGCAAAAGCTGGGCCGCCAACAAACCCCCGCACGTCTTCCATGTCGCAGCCGCGCGCGCGCGCGCGCACACACACACACAAGCGCGCACTCTTTCGGGCTTGCGGAGGGGGCGCGCGCAGACTCGCGCACTCGCACTCGGGCCGCCTGCGCGCAAGTCGCGCTCACCTGGCCGCAACTCGGCTCTCTCCGCTCGCCTCCTCTGCGCGCCACTCGCTGCGCTCAAGCTCCCCTCTGGTGGCCGCTCGCACCTGTTGCGCGCGACACTCGCTCGCCCTCGCAACCAACTTGAGCCAGGCGACTCGCCCGGCCAAGCGGCGCCCACCTTGCCCATTACTGGCGCCTGTCATCGGCGCTCGCGGCTCCACTTTCGCCCGAAGCGTCCGAGGCGCCGCCAGTCGCCGCTCTTTGCAGAAGCTCGGCCAGCGCCAACGAGCCCGAGTGGCGCCAACAGCGTCACCTGGAACCAGGGCCGAAAGGTGGAGGAGAGCTGCTCTCGCACGGCGAGCGACGGGCCAACTGGCGCCGTCTGAAGAGAGACTCTTGCGGACCAGCTAGCCGCCTCCAAGTCAGCGCCGCTCGAACCCGCGACACCATTCACTGTGACTTGAGGGCCATGACAAGCTCGAGCTGGCCAGACGAAGCTCGAGTTGTCTAGCCGGAATGAAAGGCGACTAACTAGATTCTGGGCCTGATTGGTCACGGGCGGCGGACAGGACACGGTGTCAGCGGAACGCGCTCTTACAACCGCAAACCAACCTCCACGTCGCTCGCCAACCCTCTGTGTTCCGGATGGCTCAACCTCCAGCATTCTGCTCTCGGCTTTCAGTATTCAGTGTTCAGTGTTCAGGGCCAAGGAAGCCGCACAGTTGCAGACGGACAAATGGATGCCGTCGCTCTCCAACTCTGGCTGCCCCACGCTGTGCGATGCGCCCTTCCTGAAAGCGGGGGATTCCGCAGACGGATGAACCGGATTTTGCGCGCGCCGCCAAATGGGCGCCAGTAGACGCGAGGCTGGCAGACGGAGCTTCAGCCTGACTGGTGGCCCCCCACTCTCGATCCCATCTCAATCGATGGCCCGCTACTCTATTCTAGACGAGCCCTAGACTCAGTGCAGACTCTCGCGTCGTCGGTCGCAAGCGCGACGGCGGCGCCGCCAAACGCGACAGGTCGAGCAGCGCACTGGTTGTGAGCCTCCCCCTAAACCTGGCCGCCGCTAAGACCTCCCAACAATGGACTTAATTTGGCTTCGAACACAAATCAGCGGCTTAGCCAGTGAGGGCGACATTGAATGCGCGTTCCAATGGCAGGTAAGCATTTGGCGAGAAAAATGGCTTTGATCGCGTCCAGTTCAAGTTGCGCTTGGTCAAGGGGCACTTTGCGCGCCCAGCCGAGCGCAAACCCAGCCAGCTGGGAGCCCATCAACAAGCTCCAATCCGGCTCCCTCTTATCTCGCTCTCATCCTAACTCCACCTTGGGCCATGAGGCTGCTTGAGCGGCGCCGCGTGCGACAGAGGCGGCGACTGGTCCAATCCGACACCATGAAAAGCATTCAACCCCTCATCGGCTCTTCCCGGCTTCCTCCCATTTATCGCAATCTTGTCCTCGCTTGTTTGTTTGTTGCTCTCGCTGCTCGGCTGCCTCCAGTTTGGGCGCCACTAACGCCGCCCGTCGTTGGTTCAGGTTAGGCGATCGACTTGCTCAAGAACGAAAATCTTATCATTAGACAACAAGTAGGGAGCCAAATGAATGAATTATTTCGAGACAAACTTTCTTTAATCAATCTAATCGCACGAGATGCAGCGAGCGAGTTGCGAAAGCCAGGTGAAGCGCCACTGTTGCGCTTCACCTGGCCGAAAGGGAAGCCCAAATTCAAGTTCAGAGTCGTGTTTGCGTGAGCTTTCCGAGGCAACAGTAGCAACAGCAGCAGCGGGCTTCCCTGAGAGGCAAAACAATCGCTCGATTAGGAGGAGAATTATGATCTTTGGCAAAATTTAAGATGGGAAAATGGAACCAATTCAAGAGGAGGCTAGCCAAGCTTCATGAAAGCGCAAAAAATAGAATCGCGCACTCTTCGTACACAGTCAGCCAATTTTAAATTCAGTCCAGTCGCCCAAATTCACTCAACCCGTTTGATTACTCCCAAATCCGCTCTTACGGCTTCTCTCGCTCTCAGAGTGTGTTTGTCTAAGCAAGACAATTTTTCTTATCTATTCTTATCACTGGTTCGTCAGTTTCAATTCGTACTTACTCCCTCCGCTAATGTTTCCATTAATTCAACTCACTCTTTCTCTCGCCCTCGCGCTTTTCCAAAGATAATTCGCTGCCTGGATTCAGGCGACAAGTGGAACCGAAGCTAACGTACGCGCTCGCTCAAGTTCAACGCATACGTCATACATAAAGAAAGCGAGAAATGCGACGACGACGACGACGACGGCAAACACCACTACTTGTGAAGACAAGTTGGTCCCTTTACTCGCTCACGTTGACAGTGAAACAATTATCATTGTTTTCCAACAAAGTAACCTGTCTCCAGGAATAGATATGGTCTCACGGTGGTGGTATTGGTGGCGAGACTCTGGCGCCACTTTGGAGATGGCGCCATTCTGCCTGCAACCTCACTTAACCTGCGAACCAAGTTTGGAGTTTGCGATGCTCCAGTGAACGCGCGAACCGCGACCACCTGATTAATATATTGGATAAGTTTTCCTCCCTGTCCTCTAAATCTTCCTAACCGCCTTAGGCTCTGCAAAGCTGACACAACCTGTTGGCTGTATGGCTGCTTGATGTCCAGATGGCGGCGGCGGCGGCGGCGATTATGAGAGAGGCAGCCGAAGCAACGACCGCCTTCGGCGATAATAAAATGTCAAGCGACTAAACCACTTGGAATAGCCGGCCTACCTGCTCTCGCCAGTAGAAGTCTGTATTGCTACAGAGGCGGCTGCAGCATTTGGGTCGAACATCCGGAAAACCCTCTGACTTGGCCGCGACTTGCTACAAAGAGCCGAGACCCGTTGAACCTCGTCCCACTGGTCGAGGGCTTGCGCTGGCTCGAGCTTCCGTATGGCTCCAAACAAAGTTTGGCTAATTAATTGTGCTGAGCAGGAATGAGCTCGACGCAACGAACGAGGAATTGAAACCGTGAAAGTAGACTAAAAGCGTAACGATTACTATTCATTTATTCAAAGAGTTTTCATACTAGGCTGATCATCTGAATGCCTGGAGCGAGCAAGGCAAATTTTGAATGATGGATGAGAATCTTAGACTCACTATGATGTACGGATCGGCAAATCTTGCAGTAATTGGAGAAGTTCGGGCTGGTTGATTTCAAGATCAAACCAACGAGCAGGATCCAATGAGTGCGCTGGATTCGAGGGCAATGATCCGGATTTTGGGAGCAACGCTCGGCAATAGTGACTAACTCTATGCCACCTTATCAAGTGGTCGGTTAAAACCGCCCTTCCTATTCATATATTGCCTGTAACGCCGCTTTTTGACAACATGGACGGCGCCAACTTGATTGCCTGGGACCATTTTACCTTTCGTTGTATCGAAATTTGAGAACCCCAACATTCTTGCCATCATTTCACTCTCCTCTCTTGAGCTCTCAAGATTGTCCTCGTCGCCAGTCCCTCTTTTTCTCTTCCGCTTCTTGACCGGGCTTGTTTTTCGTTGATAATGCTGCAATACTTCCTCTGGTTGCTGCGGCGGTGCGTCGCCATCCGGTAGTGGAACTTCCTCAGGTGGGGGCGGAGGAGGAGGTGATGGTGGAGGTGGGATGTCGGCAGGAGCCGGAATATGACATTCTGTTGGTAGAGGGATTGTTTCCTCGGGCAGTGGTATTGAGGTTGGATCAGGCAAATCCAGATATTCGGACATTTCAACTTATCACTAATTTGTTTACGCTTCGATGAAAAAATGAGTCTTCTCTTTTGAGTTGACAATTGCGGCGCGAAATTTGATTTTCATTTGTTCAGTCCAGGTCAAGGCGCAGGCTAAAATCCCTGGACCTTTTCGCTTTAAGCCTTTCTCTTCTCTGCCTCTCCTCTTCTAAAACAACTTCCACAGGCTTGATCTTTCTATCGGGTATATGCTTGAGAAACGCTCCCCTCCAGTCACCACCATTTGCCATCACTTCCAGAAGTATACCAGCAACATGATTGACACATAAACTCTTGGAACTCCCTTGCCAAGATATGTGTGCATCCAACGGCAAGCTTCTGCACCTTATATTCAGTGAACCGGCTCTACGAAAACTCAGCGGCAGAGATCTTCCTTTGTCATTATATACGCCGATGATGTAGACATCATCGTTCCGGGAAATGTCACCAGTCAATGATTCTCTCGCATTTGGAGATAGATAAACAAGTCTGGAAGGGTCGAAGTGATTCATAAAGCAGTCTTCTTTCACTGTTACCATCGATGAATCGTATAGATTTCTTAAGCAGCTTGACGTTAGAAATTCTGCAGAACGCGAGCTTTTGCTAAAGTTACAGAACCAGATATCGAATGGCTCTAAATAGTCATACCTATTGATACCGTAGGCTTCTTGGACCTGTTCCATGCAACTTCTGGTTGCCTGAGGGCCCATGTAGTCTTCGTAACCAAAATCAAACACCAGTTTTTTACCGAACAAAGCAGCGTTCTTGAGTCGCGACATCGAGTTTCCAGATTTGAGCTTAGTTTCGGTGATTCTACAAAACAAACTGTTGTGCCACAGCCCATAAATCAATTCATTGTTGGAAGATAACAAGCCAGTCCGCTGAATCCCGTACTTCTCGACCATTTCTTTAGTTCGCTCTTCTCTCATCTTATCCTTGAAAGCTCTTTCTCTAGACTTTCGGCGCATGTTCGATCGCCTAGCCATCTCGCGCTTGAATAAGTAGTTGAAAATCCTCTCTCTGAGAGCTGGTGTGGTTCCTTCATTGAGCAATTGTTGCATGTCCGATAAACTAATTTCGCTGACCACGCGTCCCAATGTATTGTACTTGAGATACTCATATTCACCAAGGATGACCTCGATCTGGGACTTCTTTGTTCCTGTCTGGTCATCCCCATAAATATCTCTGAAATCTTCGACCCTTATATCCTGAAATTCTCTACTTTCGCATAGACTCCGCTCTATAGCCTCAAAATCCTCATCCGGATCATCTAGCCGGTCCTCAAGTTTCTCGTTTGCTCTTATTAGGTTGCCCCTCAATTTCCGCTCGACCGTGGAGTCCGCATTGCTGATGGGCAAGCTCGCAGAGGTAGATAGCCTAAATGATACTGGAGTTGAACACCTCGGATGATTTACTCGCCCGAGTAATTTCAGATTTGAATTCAAGAAAGTTCTTGATAGTGAGCCAATGACTGGTCGTGTAACGGGCATACTGAGTCACAGGAATAATCTGATGGAATCTTATATGTGGTTATTTCAATAGCGCAATCTGGCCTCGGTCAACTTTACAAGTCGCTGGCGGCGCATGAGGATAGCACGCGGCAAGTCTTGCATTCATCAGCACAATATTGAAAGCTCCAAGCTTAATTTATTTTAGTCGTGTGGTACATGCCCTCAAATAAATAAATTTTTATTTATTTAATCTTGTTATCGTCAATGAAGGATCTATCCAAGCTGATACTGTAATTTACATGAATTCGTTTTGCTATATTCCTCACGAGGCTTACAGGATTCTCTCCTAGTTGTCAGCAGTAGACTCATAAAATTTTCTAAATGGCACCCATTGACGCGAGAAAGAAACTTGAGCAAATCAAGAGGAGCAAGAATAAGAATCAAGTCGCAAAAGTTCGCGATCTCAGACAGCTAATCACAAAGAAGAAAAAAATCAAAGGCAACGATAGAACTACATCTCAGGTTTCTGGAGATCGTGTAACAAAAACAAACAGCTACAGAGATCTCCGAGATACGAATAGGAAGTTAGCGTCACGAAAAATTTACACCACCACCAGAGATGATAGGGTTGCTCAAGGATCAGAAAGAGCTAATCAGGGACCAAGCAGATCAACCACATCTATAAATTATAACACTAGAAGATTGGCTAACAATGGAAAGCCGTTCAAGGCAGGAAAACGAATGCAGCAACAGTACTACGTACCTCCTCAAATGCAACATCAGCAACCGACTTATATCATAGCCCCTGCATCTGTACCACAGTCCAATCTTGCTATGGACAACGTCCCAGAGGCCCAGGGAGCCTCAGTACTCGTCTCTAACCTTTCGCCAACAATCAGCCAATCAGATATAATCGAGGTATTTGGAGACATAGGCGCCATGACGGCCGTCAACATGATCAACCAAACGACCGCTTTAGTGACCTATCAACACAGTAGTGATGCAGTAAGGGCAGTTCAAGTTTATCATAATCGCGAGTTTGATGGGCAACCCATGCTCGTCAATATGATGCCCAACGCCACTCCCGCTTCTAACGTTCGTTCCAGAGTAGGCCATGTATCGATGGTTGGTGGTCACCAAACTCAGATGGAAATGTCTTACAGCGGTAGGCGGATTTAGTTTTCTCTAACTACGTGATTGAGTTCCACTTCAAGTGGATTTGAACGAAAATCTAAAGTTGTTGCGTGAACGAAAACTAAACGATGTCAATAAAGCAATTATTTAGTACAAGAAAACTGGCAGGGCTCTACTTAAGCTCTTGAGTCAACCTTATGTGTCTTCTGAATCTCGATAGAGTAATCTAGCCCCAGCCAACTTCAAGAGTCGCGGCAGCGCAAGAGGATAGCGCGCGGCATTGATCCCGATTTTGAGAACCCCAACATTCTTGCCATCATTTCACTCTCCTCTCTTGAGCTCTCAAGATTGTCCTCGTCGCCAGTCCCTCTTTTTCTCTTCCGCTTCTTGACCGGGCTTGTTTTTCGTTGATAATGCTGCAATACTTCCTCTGGTTGCTGCGGCGGTGCGTCGCCATCCGGTAGTGGAACTTCCTCAGGTGGGGGCGGAGGAGGAGGTGATGGTGGAGGTGGGATGTCGGCAGGAGCCGGAATATGACATTCTGTTGGTAGAGGGATTGTTTCCTCGGGCAGTGGTATTGAGGTTGGATCAGGCAAATCCAGAAATCGGGACATTTCAATTTATCACTAGTTTAATCTTCGCCATGAGATAGTCTAGATTTCGGGATAAAGTACCGCGTTCAATACGACTATCGTGTCCAAGCGTCACTCAGACACAACAGACGTACTGAAAGCAACTTTCGACCGAACACATGTCCACCCATCAAATGTGAATGTCTCAAAACTCCTGATATAACTCGATTATTCAGACACAGACGGATCAGCTTGGAAAGACTCAACCAGATATATTGGATCACTTACTAAACTACCGATGACACAGCTTTTCTTCGATTATATGCTCAGGACTTTACTCGGCACAAATATCAGACGAATCAGACCAACAAATCATCTCCCAAATTGGCCGGCTCAGGTGACCAGATGCATATCACAAGGAGATGGCCCCAGGCAGGAAGATAACCAGGTGACGGTCACATTTGTGAAACCTGACGGCAAGAGCGTAACTGTTAAAACCCATGAGGATAAATCGCTGTATGACGCTGTGATCGACAACAATGTAGATATTGACGGATTTGGAGCTTGTGAAGGAACGTTATGTTGCACAACCTGTCATTTAATTTTTAAGCAATCTGATTATGGGAAGATAGGCGAGCCTAGCGATGAGGAGCTCGACATGCTGGATTTGGCATATGGGTTGACCGACACATCGCGCTTGGGATGTCAGGTAATCTTAAAGAAAGAATTGGACCCTCTAGAAGTGGAGGTTCCAGCCAGTATTAACGACGTGCGAGAAAGTTGATCGATTGTTCCTAGTAATTAGAATCTTGGGGTTTCGCACTCCGTATGTTGGCGTTTAAGTGTTAAGAATCGAAATTTTATCCCTTGAGTATCTCAATCTCAAGCCTGTCACTCATCTAGGACGCAAACTCTCACTAAATTGAAGGCTGCACAAACCTGGAAACTAGAGGAGCTCTTGCCAGCTACCATCGACTTGACTCGATGTTCCTCCAGTATCTGAGATACTAAGTATGGGCTCGGACACGACGACATTTTCTTGGTCGTTTAGTCTCGAGAGCAAGCAAGAAGTAGTGGCCTCAACGGAAGCGACGATATTCGCAACTCGTTGTAGGATCTCGTCCACTGAAATACTTAGATCATCATCGCAATTTGTGTTGTCTATATGTGTTGGGCTTGGATCTTCTACAATCCCTTGAAGAGCATCAAGGATGCCTAAACGCGGTATGCTTCCCAGAGAGAAACGAGGTAACAATCCCAGCAGCTTTCTGACTCTATTACTACCATATCTATCTTGACATTCGAGACCCTTCAAAGCACTATCGAGATTATCGAGAGTCGAGTTCATCTCGAAAACATACTGCTCAAGGGCATCAATCTGTCGACATAGCCTGTCCAACGACTGCCTCTTGTTTGCCACTATCTCAACGGACTTTGCTACGTCTTCACCATTTTGTCCATATGATTCGAGAACAGAACACACTTCCTCCAGATGTGTGAGGCATTCCTCTATAGAATCTTCGTACTTGAGACGTTGTTCGTCTGCATTGATGGTGAAATAAAGAACATAGTCATCAGCCAAATCCGACGCTAGTTCGCTCGCCTCCTCTGGGCTAGAGATAGAAATCCTAGCTAGATTTCGATCTCTTGGAATATCGCTGTCAGTTACTTGGTTCATTCGACTGGTTCGAGGATACAATGACCACCAAAAAGATGCACCAATAGTCTGCTTGACTCCATCACAATACGGCAAGGTCTGGGCGAGGACTCCATCTGCCGAACTTACGAATGGAATTTCGAAAAATTAATCCACGCGCATCGGTCCAGCCGCTGAAAATCTCCTGATCACTCGTTACGAAAACTGAGTGATAGTGGACAATCGACTGCCGAGAAGACTTTCCTATTTCCGAATGAAGAGCCATGACTTCTGTATCAACGAAAGCCAAATCTTTTGCCACATTACTGAGGAATTCTTCATTCATACAACAAGGCGACTTCAGGGGTGCGATTGTTCTAGGGAAAGTGTTCCATCTTACAAAAGATGACCTGTATGTTGATGTAGGAATGAAATTTCACGCTGTCGTGAAGAAACCACAGGTAGATGAGAGACTTTACGTCAGAGGCTCAACAGTAAGACTCAAGTTGTTGGACTACGAGTTGACTGATAGGTTTATTGGAACCTCAGAGGATACAAGCATGCTCGAGATGGACGCCATATTACTGGGTCTAGAATCGTCGCCAGTGGGAAGCAAGCGAAGTAAAGCTCAGCCGACTAGTCAGTAGTTTACATTTGGACTAAAATTTATTCACTTATCATAAATGGACATAAACGTGTCGTTATCTAACGCTTGCAACCAGTTATCTTTCATGTAATTGCATCGACTCTTATCGTAAGCGTGGAATGTATAGACCCAGCGCGCTTTGGGCGAGTTGTTGGAGTCGCTTCTATGCACTACGAGACCATGAATCAATACCATCGAGCCTCTCCTGACTGGAACGTGCAAAAATTTATCATCATCATATTCCACAACCGGGGCTGTCCATTCTAGAAGGTTCTCGCCAGCTGATCCAGGTTTTGACCTTACAAACCTTCGAGCGAGTGGCCAGCGGTGGGAGCCAGGAATGAATTGAAGACAACCGTTCTCGAGAGTTGCATCGTCCAGCGCCAACCAAATGCCTGCCAAATGAATAGGTTCGGTGCACAAAAACGAAGCATCTTGGTGAGGCGTGTACTCGCCACCCACTAACGGGTTCTTGAATATAAGCATCGATTGAGCGACTGTTGGGTCACCAAAGCCGATCGATTTAAACACGGCTTTAACCTTTTCGGAGGTTGTCACCTGTTTGAAGATCGGATTCAAGCAGTGCAAGGCGTGGCCAATTTTTGCCAAGCTCTTCTCTCGAGGTACAATCAACTCATTTGTGACCAGATTGAACGCGTTCTTTTCGAAGAAGTATCTAATTTTGTCTCCTGAGTTGACAAAATAATCACTCTTTGCGTTGTAGACATTGCCGAAGATTTGTCTCGTTTGGTCTTTGGGTGATTCTTCAATTATCAATCTAGTTCCCTCATCTCGCAGCAACTTGATCTCCTCGTCCGTTAGAAAATCCTCGATGAAACCGTATCCATCCCGTTCGAAGTTGTCAGCTAGTGTTCGCAACTGCTCCTCAAAATTTATTGTCTTCATCTTGTTGGCCATGAAGCTCCGGATTTGATTTTGGAGTTTGGAGCATTTGGCAGCAAAGTGAGTCATACCACGATTAATTATGTACATCGTCTCAGAGTTCATGTGAGCGGAGATAGATGGCTAGAAATTGTGTGCGCGTCGTTGGGTCGATCCGGCGGATGCGGGGGAGCATATGCAGATCTTGCGTCAGCGGATACTCCTGTTATATCTTGGGCCCGCCCGAGATTAGTATTGGTGCGATCCCATGAGTGGCCTGTTACATTTTCTAGTCTAGTCAAGGAGAAAAAACGTTAAATGATCACGAACGCACCCCTCTAAATAATTGTAAATGGTGCGCGAATAGCGCTAGACACGCATCTAGATTTAAGTGGCGAATATTCTCTCATTAGCAGCTCACCTTGTCGAATCAATTGAGACGCAGGGATTTTTAAGCCGAAAAAAATGTAATACAGCGTCCAGTTTGGAGAATAGTGGCTCATCAAAGTCGAAGCGGCCTAGCTTCATAAGATGTCGAGCAGAAAATCGCCCTTGGATCTTCGCGACGAGGATTCGGGAACCCTTGAAACGTATCACCCTAGAATGCTTACCAAGCAAAAACGAGTGGACCAAGATGATGCGACTGATCCTAAAGGCGGTGAGCAGCTACAACAGAAGTCTCAGACTAAATGGTTGCCCCGGTTAGGTTCATCTAAGACTCGAAATAGCCTGAGGAGCAAGCTAACATTGAAGATGGCGCGCCTCTCCTCTCTTGACAGCACTAGATCCTCGTCATCCATTGAAGTTGATGGCAACGATTTGCAACAGCAGCGCCAAGAGTCTGCGCTAGTGATGCCTCTCATTTCCGTCACATCGAACGCCGATGCAACAAGTCTACCTGCAACAAGTTACAATAACAACCAGCGACGACACGAGCAGTATAATAACTACTATGGACGCTCGAGAATTGGATTAGCACAAGACGACAACGTAGACGATGACGACTTTGAGGATCCTCCCTTGCCGATTCCCTATTCCTCGAGTGCCATGTCCAGATCAACCATAGTGCGCCAACAAACAGACAATGGCGTCACATATCCGACAATGAGCAGTTTCGATTTGCTCGATGATAGACAGGGCATGAACAGTGAGGAGCAAAGATTTACAAAGGGCGAAAAGCTCAACCGATCGTCGATGGACGGAAGCATAATCAGCGAGCTTAGGATGAGCGGCAAGAACATCTTCGGGAACAAAAACGGATCCTCGAAGAAGGACAAGCAACGTAGGAGCAAGTCACCATCCTCATCGTCGATGGTCACTTCAAGGCGAAGTCGTCACTCAAGAAGGGGGTTCTTCGGCTTAGCAGCGCGTTTCAAGCTGACTCGGAAGCATGAGTCAATTGCAAAGTTGCAGCTATCTATACTAAACTCTGGTTTTGTCTCGCTCAAAACCATGGATAAGGATCTGCAGACCTTCCTCCCAAAAGAGCGAATGACTTCGAAAGAATTCGAGGATAGAGTGAAGCTGATGAGAAAGTACGAGGTTCTAGCGACCATCGAGTACAGGTTTGCCAGTCGCTACGAGACCTACGTTTGTCGCCACGCAGTGCAAGAGTCGAATCAAGCAAAGAACAATTATAAAAAGTGCATCCCCTACGATTACAATCGCGTTGTTCTAAAAACTTTGCCAAATATTCCCGACTCTGACTACATAAACGCCTCTCATGTTGATAGTTACCTCAAACCAAACGCCTACATTGCAGCCCAAGGTCCAAACGAAAACACAATCGAGGATTTCTGGCGCATGATCTGGGAACAAAAGACATTTGTCATCGTGATGCTAACCAAGGTGTTCGACTTCATTCGGGTTATGTGCAACCAGTACTGGCCAGTTGAGTTGAACAAGCCAGAACGCTATGGCAACTTGGAGGTCACCTTGCTCTATGAGGAACCTCTGGCTGATTTTGTTATTAGGACTATCAAATTGACCAAATTTAGGCGAAAACCAGCGAAGGATTGCGAAAGTAGCGCCGATATCCAAGCCGAAATAGCAAAGGGCAAAACCGAGAGCTCGCTCTCTGAAACGGACGAGAAATCAGACGAGCATTCCGACGACGACGTTTCCATATCAGATGAGCCAGTTATGAACGAGAATGCCGACCAAGGCCAAAATGTGCCGCCTGTACGGGCGCCAAAGTACGTCGCTCGTTCCAGGCGCCAAGCTCGCGACCAAAATGAACGATTGTCGGATGAGAGCCAACCGAGTCCAGGGGATCATAAGCTGGCTCCTTCTGATTTCGGCGCACCAGCAAGCGCGAGCAGAAGTGCTAGCCAACCTACAGACTCAGGAGCGGCGAATAAACTTCCAAACGAGTTTCTTCATCCGATATTCAACGCAGCGCATCTATCTGCGAGTTCAGCCTCCATACCATCGACACCAATCACCCCAAGAAGCCCCAGAACTCCAAGCAGCGCTGGACTCGATAGATCCTCCGCAACCAGGAAGGCAGTTAAAAAGAAGCGCCGGGCGAGGGTGAAGAATCCGCGACCGATGAGGACTCAGTTTCAGGTGCCGAGCGAGTCTCAGCTGTTGGACGAGGGCGAGACTGATGGCGAGGAGGGGGAGGAGGGAGAAGAGGAGGGCGCCAATAATGGACAGCAACACAAGGGCGATGGCGAGAAACGACCTTCCAAGGGCAACGAACGAATCATATACCAATTCCATTACAATAGCTGGGCCTCACACACATGCCCATTTATAAGCTCGCTCCTCCATTTCCGGCGTAGGGTTCGCATTTGCATGGACGAAATGTCCAAGTCTGGCAAGACTGGGCCAACAATCGTGCATTGCAATGATGGTTGTGGTAGAACAGGCACCTACTTGTGCATTGATGCTAATTTAGAGTTGGCTGAGGAGGATAACGTTTACGATGTATTCAACTATACTAAGAAGATGCGCCAATCGCGCAAGTTTCTCATTGAAAACCTAGAACAATACAAGTTTGTCTATGACACAATCGAGGAGGCCATGTTTTGTGGAAAAACTTGGTTCCCTGTCTCTGAATTACACAAGAGACTTAAACACAAGTCTCAACGAAATCCGATAACCAAGAAGAACGAATACTCGAGGGAATACGAGAAGATAACCAGGATGACCTCAAAATTCAGTATAGGCGATTGCGCTGGCGGCCATCGGGTGGAGAATAGGGAAAAGAATAGAGACGTCTCAACAGTTCCACCTGATAACTTTAGGCCTTACCTAACTTCATTCCAGTCGAACGACAACACTGACTACATAAATGCAGTCTTCGTCGATGGTTACACAAGAAGCAAAGAGTACATTGTGACAGAGTGGCCATCTCATCGGACTATAAGCGACTTTTGGTCGCTCATTTACGACCACGATTGTAATAGTGTTATCCTATTGGCAAATCCAGGCGAATCCTCTACATATCCCTCATTCCTACCCAGCGAGAAGGAGTTACGCAGAAAGTTTGGCCCAGTTTTCTCGGCCGAAATGGTCTCCTATACCCACTATCAGAATATCAAATCCTGGATTTATACGATAAACAAGAAAATAGTTTCACTAACCGAGGTTATCGCTGGCGTCAAATCCGAGGCAAAGACCACACAAGTCTTCCAAATAACTTGCTGGCCCCAAGGCCATCGAGTTCCAACCTCAACAAACGCGCTAGTGGAGCTGATGAACATGGTTGAGCGGTGGCGACAGAGAACGGCTTATGGTCCAGTTTGTGTCGTCTCTTTGAATGGAAAGTCTCGAGCTGGCGTCTACTGCGCCGCAAACGTTGCCATTGAGCAGGTAGTCCAACATAGCGAGGTTGATGTGTTCCAAGCCGTCAAGACAGTTCGAAGGCACAGGCCCCAGCTAATAGAGAATATGACCGAGTACAAGTATTGCTATGATCTAATTTTACACTATGTGCTACATTATGTAAACCAGACCTCTGCTAACCATTGAATCTAACTAGAAGTATGGCTAATCGTTGTGATGTGTCAGACAATCTCTCGCACTTCAGTAATCTCTAACAGCTTTTGCTCTGTTTGGCTTTGAAGTCTTATCTAGCCACCTTGTACATCAACAGGAAGAGAACAACTCCTCTTAGTACGATGAGATAGGATATCAAAACGATCATACCAACATACATGTCATTATCCTCTATATCCAATTCCTCCATAACCAACGATTGAAATGAGTCATCGCATTTGTATTGGCCGATAAAAATCTCTTTCAGGTAGGATTGGTCCGAGTGTGAACCGGATACATTGGACCCATCTCTGGCACTTTGCATCATAACGGAGGTTTGAGTTTTGATGATTGAGTTTATGTCCTCGTAGTCGACCTCTCCCAAATCCAGCTGGTACTCGTTTGGGTTGCACTTGCATCGACCAAAGCCGTACAAGGCACTGTAGATTGTCTTGACTGCGTGATGGAAGTAGGAAATCTTAACGAATGGCCTAAGATAGTGGGCAGTGCGCGAGTAACGGCGTGCAAAACCGCTGAATAGGAAAACTGGCGTTATCGTCAGGGGACCCACGAAAACGGAGGCCGACAGATTGTTCATGAATATCGTACCAACAATTAGTCCCTGAGTCTGAGATAGCAAACTCAAACACACTAGGCTATAGGCGTACACGATGAATCTCCAGTTGTAGTCGGATCTTGGTTGGTTTGTTATGTAATAGGAGATTGAGGCAAACATAAGTACGCAGAATATCTGGAACGGAGCATCGGAGGTGATTTTACCAGTAAGATAGGAGGTGACTGAGTACCATCCGTTGAAATATTCCTTTGCGAGCACCTTGACGTCGAGCGGAAACGACAAAACTGTTATCATTGCAGCCGCATACATTGTAAACATCCCGCCGTAGACAGAGAAGATAAGATTGTCGTTCACTCGATCCAAATCCAGTTGCTCGTCTTTGGTCAAATTTCCCGAAAGCGCCACACTGATAGGGCTTATGCTTTGTTTGTTGAATGTTGGACATCCAGCACCCTTGCCAGTGCTAAGACCCCACAGGAAGGCAAAAAAGAAGGCCATTATAAAGTGGAGCGCGATTCTTAGGCTAAAGAGAATTGGATCTCTGAGAAGTTGGATCACAGATCGTTGTATATGAATCCATAGGTGATCCTCGAACGGACACGGATCGTATAAAATTGCCTTACGTAGCGATTGAGCCGAAACCGCCTCTAGTTTTGCGTTGAAAACAACTCTCCTCTCACTCTCGAGTCGTATTAGTCGGTCAACCTTACTCTTGCCATAGTCGCCCGAGACCACCTCAATCATGTGGTCAATTGGGTTGTAGAATGGTGGACAGGGCGAGCCGACCTCCTTCAGGATCGGCACAATGTCTGCTGGACTGGCGTTGAAGGCTAGCCTGCCGCCCGCTGCCATCAGGTAGACCCTGTCAAAGAGCGACATCACCTTTGCGCTGGGCTGATGTATGGTGGTCACAATGGCCATTGGTATACTGGACGAGGAGTTATCAATAATTTGACGCAAAACTCCAATTGTTTGATAACAGGATGAGCTATCTAGCCCAGATGTTGGTTCATCCAAGATTAGAATGTTTGGTTTTTTGACGAGCTCTTGAGCTATGGCCACTCGCTTCTTCTGGCCCCCCGAGCACCTAGTAATACTGTTGTTCTGGCAAACTTCTAGCCCTAGCTGTTGTATAACTCGCCGCACTATTCCTCTATGACTGATATCGTAGGTACGATTCTTGTATCTGGAGGCATAAAATATGGTTTCGGTGACAGTGAACTGGGGCAGGAAGTCGTCGTACTGAGGTACAACGGCGACTCTGATCTTCGGCTTACCAACAACCATGATGTCCCCACTAACGCCCTCTTTGTTTTTGAGGCAGAGACACTCGAGGAGGGTTGTTTTGCCTGCACCTAGATGGGGGCTCGGCATGAGTGGGATTGCAATGCAACTTGATGAGTTTGGTAAAATGCCTCTACTTACCTGAGGGTCCCATCAGGGCTATGAGTTCGCCGGATAGGAAGAAACCGTTCAGGTTATTCAGTATAGTTTTGCTAGTTCGGTTCCAGGGACTTTGAAACCAATTGGACTTGACTGTATAACTCAAGTTATTCCATCTAACATAGAAGCCCGAATTATCGCTCATGGCATCCATTTCAATGGTAATAACTCCATCTGAGCTTCTTGTCACGATGGGAGCGTTTGAGCCATGATGATGCTCAAACCGTCGTCTAGATGTAGTTTCTGCATGGCTGACATCGTCTCTGATAGAGTTTTGGTTGCTGAGCATTCCCGGGCCTTGCAGATCGGACACAATTGATTCGTGGACATCGGTCGTCTCCATTTCGACGCACTGTCCCTTATTGAAGGCTAGAGCTATATGAGCTAGAGCTGATATCACCGATTCGGAGTCCAGGATAATGAGGCAAGTATATTTGCCTGGACACACTGTAATCGGATGGAAGAGTGAGAGTTGGACCGAGTAGATACAGGGCTGCCATTTGCAACATGATATGCTACCTTTCGTCCCAACTTCTGAGACTATGGCTCAATGATAAGTCAGAGCTAAGCATGATTCTGAGGCTCCCAATCCCATCCGAGTGCGCAACCGAGCTCTTTGCTTGATTTGTCCAAGCTGAGAGCCCCTCAACACGTTGACTCACATCGAAGCCTATTGCAAACGTGGATTGAGAGCAGGCACTTCATGTATGTGAACAATGAACCAGCAACCCCGACACCTGTGCAAGATAACGCATAACAACTTGAGCATTAACTGTCTCATTTGCACGCAGTTCAATCAGGCATTATACGCCACAAATAACGATTCGGATTGCTCTGGTTGCACAGCCATCGGATATCCGGCGTTAGTTTGCCTTGCTTGTTCGGGCCACCAGTTGATCCATTACAACCAAGTGCGGGCAAGGAGGCAGCTCACTCTGGATTCAATAGGAAACGAGAGATCTCGCTCAAGGAGCCCAATTGTCGCAAGCGCGAATGGGTGTCCAGATCCAGCGAGTCCATTAGCTCGGAGGTTGTCGACTAATCCGTTCGAGATCTTAGTCCATCCTAGCTCCTTAGGCCAGCCACCTCTGAGTTCTGTCGAGAGAATCTCATTGAAGAGCTTTGAGCGACGTAAGAGCATTTACGAGAGTGAAGACATCAGACAAAAGAAACAGGAGTCTAATCTCAGTGGGTGTGAAAACAAACCTGCAGGCAACAATTGCGATGAGCTAAGTTTGGATCATTTACTACCAAATGTAGACGAAAATGGGTCCATGGCGACCAGAGATGGCGCAAATTTGTGCCAAAACCGTAATCCTGATTCACCAGAACTGCATGAGTTTGGAAAGCCTGGCGAGAACACACTCCTAACTTACTCAACCTCAGAATCTGTTTCGTCCGATTCAGATACAAGTAGGAAGCTCAGAAAAGACAGTGCAGATTTGAGGAGTAACGAGATAGCGAGAGGATTCGAAATTGCCTGGCTCAACTTCACCTATTCGGTCGAGCCGAACGTCTTTGAAGATCCGCGCTGGGGTCGGATCAACAGTTTGTTCCACAAGGAGAAGAGAATGATACTCAAGGGCCTCAGTGGTGGCCTGAAGAGTGGTCAGATGGTTGCACTAATGGGTCCCTCTGGCGCAGGTAAAACTTGTCTCCTTGAATGCATCTCAGGAGTTAGAGTAACAGGGATAGGTGGGAAGATTTGTTTGAGAGGTAGAAAGAGTGCCCAGCTGGTCATAGTTCCCCAATACGATGATTTCATGCCCCAATTCAGTGTTGAAGAAATTATTACCTATGGCTCGAGAATGAAGAATCCATTTAGATCTAATCACAAAGAAATAACGAACACTGTTATCAAACAGCTCGGCTTACAGGTTTGCCGCTCAAATAACATTCAAAAATGTTCAGGCGGCCAGAGAAAGAGGGTCGCAATTGCCCAAGAGCTGGTTTCTAAGCCAAACATTCTCATCTTGGACGAGCCAACATCAGGTTTAGATAGTTCATGCTGCTATCAGACGATGAAAGTGTTGCGCGATGTTTTAGATGAATCGGTGAGCACTGAGCAACCAATGGCCATTGTGACCACCATCCATCAGCCGAGTGCAAAGGTGTTCAAAATGTTTGATCTGGTTTATTTGCTTGGAAAAACTGGTTTTGCCGCCTACTCTGGTCCGCCAGACGAGCTTCTCTCCACAATAAGAGACGTTACTGGACTTGAGTGCCCGCAATATAGCAATCCTTCGGATTACATGATCGAACTTGTATCCTATGATTACGGTGAGGAACCAGTGCAAAAATTGATCGAGTTCGAGAAAGAGAAGGCGAGACTGTTTGTGGAACAATTTGAGCGTCGCGTTAAAGGCAATGAGCCTAACGGAATCCAAATGAAGTTTGGCGTCGGCGATTCGAAGCTAGAGTTCGCAAATGGGGCCAGAAGATCGATGTCGAATGAAAATGGAACGAGTTTGGTGAACCCAACACCAGAGGTGAGGAAACCCCAATTGGAACATGTGAGATATGAGCACAATGTTTCAGTTCCGCTCAGAAAAGCAACAAGCGGAGCTAGCCACAACCACCCGTTCTTCTGGCATAGCCTGTTGCACCTGCATCGCTCGTACTTGCAGTCAATCAGGGATCCAATCCTCAACAACATGAGGATCCTCATTCATCTGGGTTTTGCAACCCTCTTGGTGTTACTCTACGGCAAGAAGAGCGGCGAGGCTCGTGGCTGTCCTCCAATTTTAGGCTTACCAGCTGAAATCACCGATCCAAACAATGAGAGCATGATCGATCTGGCGGATAATGTTGGCTACCTTTTCATGTGCATTATGATGATAACCTATGTTTCACTCATGTCAACAGTCCTAACCTTTCCCATCGATATCAAAACAGTTGGCAAGGAGTACAAAAACGGCTGGTACGGAACTGTGACCTACTTTCTCGGCAAATCGATCGCCGACTTGCCCTTCATAATCCTGTATCCGGTCGCCTACTGCCTAATCACCTGGTATATGACTAACCAGGCTCAAGATCATCCCTGGCGCTACTTTAGCTTCACCGGCCTCATCATAATGAACGCCATGAATTCACAGAGCTTTGGTCTCATTTTGGGGGCGCTCTTTGTAAACAGCGTTACAGCAGCCACCTTTCTAGGCCCAGTGATTACGATTCCCTGGTACCTGTTCACCGGTTTTACGAAGCGAGTTCACCGTCTGGCTGAGCCGTACAAAACAACGTCCAGGTTTCTCTTCACGCGCTATGTCTTTGAGGGCCTTCTCGATACTGTCTATGGGCACCAGCGTTGCAATTGTAGCGAGTTTCTGCAAAAATACTCCGAATTAAGATACGAGGAGGCAGCAAGACTTGGCCAATTGATCAGCGCCGAAACCTTGTCTTCGTTAGACTACTATGATGGTCTAGATACTGTTGCTGACTTGAGCAACAAGACACGATTTCCTGACACAGGAAACAAATGGTTCGAGAAGACCGTGGACGCAGCATCGACCGTTTTTGCAGACGGAGGAGACCTCAACTTGGCGAGTCTCATGGAAACAAACGTTAAAGCTACTTCTCTTTTCAGTTTTGGACTCGACTTCGAGCCAACGTGCCCGGCCAACTATAAGAACTACGTAGTGCAGGACTTCCGATTGGAGGACAGCACTACGGAGAATGCTTTCGTATCGACGCTTTGCATGCTAATCGTTATCAGATTGCTAACTTTCGTTGTTGTGACCTGGAAGATCCGAACCAGACAGTTGTAAATGAGACGGTCGAATTGAGGTTCGTTCCGAATTTCGCGTCAGTCGACTATCTTTGCCTGAAAATACTATATATAGACGGGTGGCCTCCCCCTTTCTAGGCCAGAAATCTGTCTTTTTTTAGCTGCTCGCCGTCCTCTCGATGAGTCCCAGCGAAATTGAGACCATCTCCGGTGCTCAACTGAAACCTCCCAATCGATTTGACTCTACCTAGAAGTTGAGTTCATTTATCGAGACAAAAGAGAAATCTAATAAAAGCTTGATAGTCCAACAAGAATTGCATTGCAAAATGAAAACTGTGATTCTCTGTTTGGTTGCATGCACTTTGCTTGCAACCGATGCACTCGCAGACCAAAACAGGCTTAACTCCTATCTGATAAAGAGTCGTGTCGTGGAGGATGTACCCGAGGCTCTAACCATTCTTAGACGCTTCATCCCAAGCAAGGTTCAATTTGAGGAGCGTTGCGAACGTTATGCAGTTCTATTGCACACGATGGAAACCTCACAGGTGGACCAATTTTTGATTGCCGAACTCGGATTGGCTAGCAACGATGCCATTAGAAAGAAGTTCAGAGTTTTGGATGTTGAATCTCTGAGACAACTATATATCGATGGAATCAGCAAGTTCTTGGACAGCCATGTTGACAAATCGATGCTCGATTTGGTTGACTGTTTGAGTTCTAGATTCCGTTCGCAGGATGCAAGAGCTCGATCATTTTTGAACGGAAAAGAGCTTAGGGACACAATTGACCAGTACAAAGCCATCGTGAGCAAGCCTCTCGAGCTTCTCTTGGGCCCAGAGGACAAGCGACAGGCTCTGGTTAAAAGCAACCTCACTCCAAGCATGAGACAAACGCTCATTGAATTGTTCAATGACCCCATTTTGCCCACCACCAATCGTGAGGACCTGATACCGGATAGAATTGTCACAACGGTACAAACGGTTCCAACACAATCAAGGAAAGTCCCAGCACCAGCACCAGCACCTGTGATAGTGCCATCACCGGTACCAGCACCAGCACCGGCACCGGCACCAGTGCTCGCGCCTAGGGTCGCTCCCGGATCTGGAGCAAACGAGGTCGGTCCAGCAGCGGAGCAGCCACAAGAGGAGCTGAGCGATGAAGAATACGAGTACTTGGCGAGAATCGCCGATACCACAACGCAACTCTACCAAACACTACCCTTGGAATCAAAACTAAACGACCGATGCCGAGCCTACAGTAGCCTGTTCGAGGCTAAACACGAGCAATTGGACTCATCATTCGTCAAGCGAGTTGTGGACGAGACCGCTAATTTAATAAGCAAATCTGGACCAACAGAGCAGGTGTTTACACCAGCTGAGAGCACACGTGAAAGCTTCCTAATCACTCTACTCACATTAGACCCACAAACACTTGGCGAGGATCTTTGGATTGATCTCGTTGATTGTGTTTCACAATGGGAAAGCTTTGATGAGAGAGTTAGAGAGTTCATGAACAGCCCAGAGCAAACGAAAATCTTCGAGGAGCTTATGCAACATGAAGCTGTGTAGAAGCCACAAGTTCCTATCAGGAACAAGCCAAACTGGTCCACCCAAAACTGTGCCTCTGACAAGCAGCTCTTGGAGCTCGTAAATAGACTCAACTCCTAAGTCAATTTGATTCACAACTTTTTATGTTTAATGTCCTTGATTCTCTAGGTGGTAGCATCAACTCGGGTGCCCACGAGAGAGAAAGTTGAGTACATCCGCTGAGGATATTGATAACATGCATATGGAGACTATCGGTTTGATTTTTCCTCAGTGCCCGTCGCTGCTTTGTTGGAATCTTCAGTTGCAAACATGCTCAAGAATTTCTTCAGGTAGGCCTTGAGCACTATCTCCGGACGCGAACCTGTCTTGTCAGCGGTGTCAAAGTCCGGAAAGTCCATCACGTCTTCGATTTCAACATCACCGAATAAGTCCTTCCACTTTTTGGCATTCAACTCTTTTTGCACCCTATCTACCGCCTCACTATCGTTGGGATCAACTCCAAAGTAGGTCTCTGAGACTGGTCCACCCTCGACGGTTAGCTGGACACTTGAGATTGCCACCAGGGCCACTAATGCAGCAAGCAGACACAACATTGGATTCATTTTGCAAATTTTGACTCCGAACTAACTGTGCTAACTAGCGGAGAGTATTCTTGCATACACTGTTCGGATTGAAACAGTTGGGCTTTTATACTAGCTGATAGCAGATAAAGAGTCTAGTTTGCGGTAGATCAATGCTCGGAGATTGCGAGGAGACGAAAACAGATGCAAAAGTTGATCAACTTAGCGACCGATCGACAAGTGCCAACAAGGGCACTTTAGAACGTTTCTATTGACGACCATCGATAGCAGAGGATTTGGCTCAGATTGCTATCGGAGAGTCTGAAAAATCAACATCGGAATCAACACCTTTGCTCTATAACGTCTGGTGCGTGATACCTCCGAGGGAAACCTCCACCAGAACTCGCGGCGTCAGAATGAGGCTTGTTGCTCGCCTCGATCAGATGCGCGCTCACACCTGATGGTCAATGCGTGTGTTCCAAACATATTGCAGGAGGATTTCTTTCTAAATTAGATCCTATTGCCCGATATCATGTGATCAAAGAATAATATTCTGACTGAATCCAATATTAAAAACTTCCGGAAGCTACCAACAATGAGCGGGGACACTGAACGAATTCCAACAATATTGGGCCTCTGCAATCCGTTGCTCGATATATCAGCTTACGTCGACAAAGACGTTTTGGATAAGTGAGTATCAGGCCATCTTTGAGTTCTTCGTCTTTGAGAGTAGAGCCAATATTTAGTCGATCTAATCTCAAAACTATTCGCAGGTACAACTTGAAACCAAACAATGTGATCCTTGCAAGTGATGAGCACAAAAATCTTTGTAAAGAACTGGTTGACAAGTATAAAGTTGACTACACTGCAGGTGCGTCAACCCCCGGGGCGATCTATGAACTAACCCACTCGTCATGTAGCGTCCCTACTAACAATTCAAGGATGTGCCTTACATATTCTCATAACCTGTAGGGGGATCTGCTCAAAATGTGATGCGAGTGGCCGCCGGCATTTTGCGACGTCAAAAGATTAGGTCTAGGGTTTTGTTTACAGGTTGCATCGGCGATGACGAATTCGGATCACTAATGTCCAAGAAGGCAACTGAGGACGGAGTCCAAGTTAACTATTCAGTCTCTAAAACTGAGCCGACGGGGACATGTGCAGTCTGCCTCACTGATCAAGGTAAAAATCGCTCGCTATGCGCCTTCTTGGGAGCCTCGCAAAAATTCTCAGACCAACATCTGAGAGACAACTGGAAACAGCTTGTTGCCGACACAGATATTATATACATATCTGGCTTTTTGATTGCAGTTTCACCACCGACCTACCATCTCTTAGGCGAGCATATCGCAGTTTCTGGAGACTCAAGAAAGAGATTCTGCTTGAATTTGAGCGCACCTTATGTAAGCACAGTTTTTGGAACTGAGATCGAGAGGGTCATGAAGTATGTTGATATCCTATTCGGGAACGACGACGAGGCGCTTGCCTATGCTGAGCATAGAAACTGGGCTACAACTGATATCAAGGATATAGCGACGAAAATCTGCAATGGTGAAAAACTCAGAGCGGAAGTGGGCCGCTTGGTCGTCATAACTCAAGGTGACCGACCAATAATTGTTGTGGAGCAGGTAGAGGGTGGGGTGACCGTCAAGGAAATTCCTTGCAAGCCGATTCCAGACGACGAGATGGTCGATACAAATGGTGCTGGCGATTCCTTCGCTGGTGGGTTCTTATCGCAGTACCTTCAGGGAGCTCCCTTGGACTTCTGCATTGAAATGGGAAGTTATGCAGCACGAGAGATCATAAAAGTATCTGGCATCGCGCTCCCAGACTTTCAGCATATCCCCAAGCGTCCAGATGAGGCTTGTAGGTGCCCAGTTTCTAGAGTCTAGGTTGCACTGATGGCTCAGTGAGCGAAGTCTAAGGCTACATTATTCTGCATGCAATCTAAGATTAAATTCGTATCCAAACGATGAAGGGTTTGGTTGTAGCCATCAGCTTTCATGCACTCCATGACCATAATTGTTTATGAACGGTTGAGGCTAGTTCAGGGTTTTCCAGAAGTTTTGGTCGTTACTTAGACGTCTGGAATAGTTTTCGTACCAAGTTTGTATGGAAGATAGTGGGACAAACTGCGTGTTATTTGGGGGATTGTTTTGGAAAGGATTTCCCATGAGGTCGCTCGCTGATCTACTGAATGAAGAGCAGTAGTTGTAGAGGTTTCCGACGGTTTTGTTGATGAACTCTGTAAAGGTGTTGACATTTGATGCTGAAGTGTCGATGGCGGGCACCATCTGAACCACATTTTCGAGAGGCTCGATAGCGATTCCTATCTGGGCAACGTGTATGACTGGTGCTTGAACGTAATTAAATCCAAGACCGCTCGACTGAATAGCCGGATTGAGACCGTTGCGGAGGTGAGATTGGGCCAAATTTGTGAGCTTGTAAATTGCTGAAGGCTTTTCGTTGGTGAGATATCCTAAGTAGTGCCATGAGGGTGGAGCGTTAGGGTCCGGTAGCGAGAAGTAGATGCAACTTGCACTACCTGGAGGAAGTTGCATGACACCCGTAAGAAACAGAACCACGTGGTTGATTGACTCGGCATTTGCGATTGTTATCAAGAACTTGTTCGTATCAACCTGTTGGAAACCAGTATCAACCTGTGATTACATATAGATTAGTATAGACATCTCTCATTATAACGGTCGCCAGCAACTTTATACTTACTGCTCGCCCGACAACAATCAATCCAAACATCGTGATACGAACGTGTGTTGCGACAGTCTATGCAAATATATATTGATATCAGTCTCAATAAGTGGGCATAGAAGGGATTTGAAGCATCTTGAGGCTGAAACGGTATGATCTGGGCAACCCAGAAGTATCACTTAGAGTGGTTATTGAAGAATAGAAATTTATTTATGCGACAGGTCCATAAAAAAAGTTAATCATACCCAACAATGGCACGCTACCCCGTCTACATCTGCACAGTGAACACAATATCCTAGCAGAGCGTTGTATTTGCTCTTGGTTTCTCAGACTGGACTCGATTAGAATGGGTTTATACAGGTATTCGTTAGTGTTACGACGACGTTTATTCGAGTCATAACTCGTGAGTATATAGGCTGAAAGATTCAATAATAGAACATAACAAACATGCTGACTTGAATATGGCTCTGCGAAATCTGCGGGAAAAGTTGTACTTTCCATGGTGGAATCGAACCCCAGTCCGTGTGTCTGTTCTTGGTTTCTCGGACAGCTAAGAACAGACATAATCTTCACCAGGCCCACTGGCTCGTTAGCTGCTCGAGATTGCTTGCTAGGATCGGGACCGGGCTGTCTTCTGATCCAAGGAAACGATCCTTGAGGCAGCGGACACCTGGAATATCTGCTCTACGACTCATTAGGGTGAGCAGCATTGACCTGAGCTCCCCCAACGAAATATCGATCTCCAGCGAGGTGAAATTTAGGGGCTGGATCAAATCTTAATTTCGTTTACGCTATAAACAGGAGTATCATTACGAATTATGGCTAACTCTTCATTCAGTTTACTTATGTCCTGCTTGAGGAGGCTTGCGAGCTTTGAGAGGTCTTCCATACTTCGCTCGTGTATATGGCACAGAACCTCTAAGGATAGGTCTTTGGTTGTCACTTCCTCGGCAATTCCATTGTTCTGGTAGTCTTGCTGCTCTAAAGACTGACGCTGTAACTCAAGCTGCTGCTGCTGCCTATACTGAGACTGTAGCTGTTGTTGCTGCTGTCGTTGCTCCTTTTGTCTTTGATCCTCCATCTGTTGCTGGAGTTGTTGTTGAAGTTGTTGCTGGTGCTGTTGAACTTGTTGCCGTTGGAGGATCTGAGAGGCCATCTGATTACTGTAATAGGGATTGTCCGCACATTTTGGTGATTGGTTGCTGATGGCTTGGATTTGAGAGCTCTGGTAAGATGGAAGAGTTACACTGCTACTAGATATGGTTTGAAGTTGACCATTTGTCAATCCTACTGCAGCATCATTTGTCCTAGACTCTAAGCTACCACCTCTGAACTGACCTTGAATCGAACATGCAACAGTCTGCTGAGGTGAGTGGATGATGTGATGCTGCGGTAAACACTGATGAGGGCAGGGTGACAAAGGCAACTGGATGGCCTGTGGCTGATACACCTGAGCCGGATAAGGTTGGAGATGGGCCTGGGTGTGCTGATGGGGCTGAAGATGGTGCTGCGGTTGCTGGTGAGGATGGACGGTGGGGTTTGGAGGATGGAATGCATAGAGGGTGGATGGCGGCGGGATAAAGTCTACATGGCTCCTACATGACTGGCACTGCTCGTTGGTTTTAGACTTGGCACGTTTCTTGAGATATGAGACAAGTAAATTGGGTTTCATTTTGACAACTCTGGATTGGGTATCAATATAATAATGGATTAAACCCTCATCAGTGGCCGAATTTTCGGTGGCTTTCTCGGTTAGAGTGGATTAAATTTGTTTTGCGAAAATCTGCGCAGCCTCAGTGCATGGCAAAGCGGTTTATTCGCTTGCTTGATTGAGAAAAATTGCTCATTACACTAGTTGCCGAAGACAGTTCAAATCATGACCCGTGATCGATGATGGCAGAGACGAGTTTTGCAAAATGAATTTCATCCGCTGTACGACATAATTCACCGTGCAACTCGTCGAACTTTCGGCACAACTCGTGCAGATTTTGATTAGCCACACGCACTCTTTTCATAGACCTCTGAGGATTGAATCCACTGTTATATCTAGCGAATCGGCAAATCTACAGAAAATGAGCATTGAAAAGCTGGAGGAGATATATCACATCTTGGAGGATTATGATAAGCTCAACAACGATCTATGCTTTAAAATAGCCAGGGCAAAGGAGGAAAAGAGTAAGGAGGAGAGGCTCCAATACATGCTCAAACTAGAGTTGTCACAGATGAGATCGAACACTGAGCTGGCCAAGCGGGAAGTCGCCAGATTAGAGTCGGAAGAGGAGTGTTTGTCGAGAATACTTCACCAATCTATAAGTTTGACAAAACGCTTGCGTAACACCTGTGTGATAAACGATATGCGAATGGAAATAAAGGAGCACTCTATGGAGAAGTTACGATACAAGCTAGATACTCTGGATTTTGCCATCGAAGAAGAGCAGAATGCTACTCGGCAAATTTGAATCAAGTCAGGTTCAATGTTAGGATAATCGGCAGTTTAGTTCAACTGAGCGCCGCCTGTTGTTGGGTATCATCACTAGGAGCAGTCCACATTCCAAACTTTCCGAAAACAGTATGTACTCAGGACTAAAAAATAAATGAATGCATAAACACCTGGTTCAAATAGTCACAAGGAAGATGCAACCGAATAGATGAGCATCTCAGTAACAGAGTACATCCAACATCATATTTCCCAAGAGAACTGTTTACTTGGTGAACGATGAGGATCACATCAGAACTGATCGAAAGTTGCTATCAATATACCAACAAAGCGACGACCGATCGCGAGCTCCGTATGCGAGCATTGAAGATTAATACCATAGAAAATTTAGGCGCCACCCTAAACCAGTTTGACTGTTTTGACTTGTCAGATAATAGCATAAGGAAGCTCGAGAATTTACCTCTCTTACCTAGACTCAAGTGCCTCTTGTTGAGCAACAATCGGATACAAAAAATAGCGCCAAACCTCGAGAGCTCCATACCAAATTTGGAGAGGTTGATATTGACCAACAACTATATCCAAGAACTGGGTGATATTGACGCCCTATCGACGCTCAAGAACCTTAAAGTCTTAAGTCTAGTTAACAATCCAGTCACACAAAAGCCGCATTATAGACATTATGTCATTTACAAGCTGCCGAATCTTACTTTATTAGACTTCAACAAAATTAAGAGAAAGGAACGCGAGGAATCTGCAAATCTCTTCTCTGGAAGTGAAGGCAAAAATTTGGCAAAGAGTATCGGAATAAGGTCAAACGTGATAGACGATGACTTCAGGCAAGAAATCGAGGCAAAAGATCAAGAGCATAGAAAGAAGAGATACGTCGAGGATGCAAAAATAGCTGAAAAGGACGCCCTGAATATGCAGTCTATAAACCGAATCAACAATCTCTTGAAATCTGGCTTTATTCCAGGCTCTAGAAGAGCACAAGATGATCTCATTGACGAAATTGACATTCAACCCAAAGTTTCTAAATCACAGAAGAGGCGACAGAATAAAAAATGAAACATTCTGCGATCTCCTCAATCTTGAACTCTCATGTCAGTCCCAAGGATGCAAATCGAGTTCTCTACTTCAGAGTCTGATGCTGAAAGACCAAGTTTCTGGCTCGCAAAATCATGATTTAAACTCATGACTCGCACCACATCGCGTTAAGGTATCACGGTTTTTAGCCTTCCCTCATCCATTGATCTTCAATTACGCAGAAATGGCCTCCAAGGTTTTCAGAGACTGAATCAACGCATCCCTTTCCAAGCGGTTCTCCAATTTAGTGATAATTATCCGTCTAGAACATGGGAGTTTGACCTCAGCAGTTAGCTCTCCATAAAACTAGCCACCCGAGAGCTGTTCCGCAATAACGATGATGTACAACAAAAGTTCTAAAATTTGTTTATTTGATAGAAGAAATGACTATTGCAGAAAGCTAGTTACACGTCCTCAGTCTTAGTGTCTAAAGTATGGTATTACAGGCGGTAAAGTCTTCTTGCTTTCCTTCTCATACTCCTCGAGCAAGCTGCTAGTAGTCACTACCACGGGCGGTGGTTGAGGTGGCAAAATTGGATTCGAGGTACTTATAATTGGTGCAACGGGTGGTGGCAAAGTGAAGACGCTGGTAGGGTTCACTGGAGCCTCTGTGGTGGACGGTTGTTCCGTCTGCGGTCTCGCGCTGCTAACTTCCTCCTCTTCCTCCTCCTCATTGACTCCTACAATTGATGGACCGTCTCTGATAAATTTGACTCTCGCCTTCAAGCCTGTTCCCATCATTTTATCGTTCGCGGTTATCACAATTATGGCTCGAGGCCCATCCGACCTTAGTATAGTTCCTGGCGTCAAATCTGTTCCGCAGTAAGTGTCACCATCATAAATGTTGGCGCTTTTCAGTCTAAGCTCGACAGTCTCATTGAAACATTTGTTGATCACTTTTGTGCCTGGTTTAGTGAATCTTGGCGCAAATTCGAAGCCCTCAAATCTAATACTTATTCTTTTACCAGCAGGAGCCCTAATATCCCACATACAGCTCATACTTGGCTGGGTTCTACGAGGATATCCGGGTGTCTCGATGGATCCCTCTTGAGTGATAATCCCACCACAAGGCAAATTCTCGTAGTAGTCTTCTCTGATCTGTACCTCACACTGTGGACCCGAGAAGTTCGGTGGACAATCACAACTACATTGGTCTCCGTATCCACCATAGCTGCCAGCTGTCGCCCTCATGTAGCCTCCATTTTGACATGACCTCGAACCACAAGCAGCCGTGCACGAGTAAAGTTGGTTGGCTAACATTCGGTCCCTGAAGCTCAACGGATAATTCTTGCTCAAAAATCTTTGATAGGCCGGATTTCTGGCAACAATTGTGCTCTTTTCAAAGATTTCCTTGCTGAAAGCCCATTGTGGGTATTGCATTGTGGAGGTAAGATCATAGGGGATGTTGAAGTTTGAGTCGCTCTCTTTTCTAAATTGAAGGGCGTAGCCCGGAAGAACGTTACTCCACACTATATCAATAAACTGATCGCGGTCTGAACGGCTTTGCTCATGATAGAAGCCAATCACATGACCGATCTCGTGGACTACAACGTTCAGATTTGCGCAACCTGGACCGATCGATACGTCTTGGCCTTGACCGATCTTATCGGCCTGACGACCAACTAGTGACCAGCAACCCTGTGTGTCAGAACGGAATCGAACGAATATATAGTCGGTGGGCTGGCGTTGTCTGAATGTTATGCAAGTATGTTGGCGCCAGTGTTGCATTGCGGACTCAATGACATTCATCTCAGCTTGAGTGATGGACTCATGGTATGTGTATATGACCTCACCATTCGGCCAATAAACGCTTGAATCAGGAATCGCCTTCCTCTCGCTTGGTGAATCCTCATTAACCACTATGTCGCCCTCTATTAGTCGATGACCATCTGGTGTTACACTCGGATTTCCGCCACCGAACATGGTGTACAAAGCTAACAGGGCGGCATCTTCATCGTTTCGCTGAGCGTCTCTCCAAGTGTTTGATGAATTATGTGTTAAGGGTAGACATTGTACTACGACAAATGAGAGAGAGAGAATCACAGATAACTGTTTCAGGTGTCTGATTGGTTTCGACATTGTCCCACGGTTTATGACTTGTTGCTTCTATGTGCTCTCAAGTGCCGCTCTTGGTCATACAAACATCTCCGGACATTAATCAATAGCTGTTTTGTCTACCCGATGGATCTTTGATGAGGTTCGATCTCGAAACAAATCAATTTATACTACTACACCTACTTATTGCCAATAAGAATGGCAAAAAACATCAAGCGATTGTTCAGCTTAGTCGTCACCCTGTGGATTGAATAATAACTAAACTGTCCTTGGGTTCTATATGCTGACTAGCTCACTTTACTCGTCTATCACGCGCGTATCCGGCTCTCCCGTGTCCGCCAGGGGTTAGTCAAATCTGACGGAAGAAAATCGACCTTCGAAAGAATTCTAGCCCCATCGAAAGCGTTAAGTCGAGAAACTTGGGGATCCATCAATCATGTGATGAGAGAGAGAGAGAGAGAAAAAGAGAGTAAGTCATTTGCAAAATTGAACGAATTCGTTCAATACCTAAGCTTCGTGAGCAAAGGCTTGCAAATATGAACGATGAGTGGAAATTATAGTGGAGCGATGACCTTTTGGTCATCGAATCGGTCTAAGTAGAGAAAGTTTGAGTCCCAATGCAGTCGTCAATAACGGGTTAAAGCGCAAGATATAAACGATTTGTAGCCGAATATTCGCCTGGCTCAGGATTATAGTGCTTTGAGAAGGTCGGTTTATGGTCTGGGTTGTTGAAATGATAGGATAAGCTTACCTGCAAAAATAAACACCTGATTATACATTCAAGGTTGTAATAGCGAGAGATGAACAGAAAACGCCGAATCATCATGATTGGACAAACTTCGCCACATGACAGCTTAACTTGAAGTTAGACTCAGAGGAAGCCAACTATTTTCGGGCCTCGCTAGCGGGAAAGGAGAAAAGCAAATTTTCGCTACATCAACACTTTGATCGGACGGGTCACAAACCGATATCATCATGGAGTGGTAGAGCTGCTCTATCGTTCGCCCAAGACCGTCAAGAACCTATAACATGCACCCATCTTTCTTCGAGCGCAATCTGATTGAGAAAATAAAGTGAAGTCAAACAGGAGTCCGAATTAATGGCACTCGTACGGAACACAAGTCGACTGGGCAGTTAGAAGACGCGTTGGAGTTTTATCCTTTGGGGAAATGTGGATAATGAATGCTCAACACAGGTTTCTCTTTCATCTCCAGAGTGTGTTATTATTAATATCAATATTATATTATTGTTCTTGTGGCGGCTGTGGTGCTTCTTGCGGTTGCTGTCGGCCATTGTTGTTACCACGTCTATCTCTTCTGTAGAAGCCACGACCCTGGGTGCCGCGCCTGTAATAAGGTCGTCGGCGCTGCGTGCCCTCCTCACCACCTGAGGCGCCTTCATTACCTGATTTATTACCATCGTCTGGCCCTCCTACCTGGCCCGATACGTCCTCGCTTACGTCTCCTCCATCTTGTTGCCCATTATCATAATTATTCTGTCTATTACCGCGCCTTTCTCTCCTGTAGTATCCACGTCCATATGTACGTCTGTAGTTTCGTCGACGCTGCTTATTTTCATCGTCTCCGCCTCTAGTTCCTCCAGATTTGCTTCCAGTATCATCCTGAGCGCCGTCTAAACCGGAGCCCTCGGGGCCCTCGCCGGCATCCTGTTGGGCTCCATTTAAATTGTTGAACGGGACGCTATCGGCCGATTGGCCGTCAATATTTCTTTGCCTTGAGTTGCGCCTATACCTCCTCTGCCTGGGATAGTATTCGCCGCGCCTGCGCATGCGATACGTCTTCTCGGCGGCATACTCTGAGCCTTGTACAGGGATTCCGCTTGGGCCAGTTACATTAGCGGCCTCATGGCCCTTCTCGCCTTCAACTATATCGAATTGAACAGCCTCGCCGTCGCCAACACTCCTGACCATTTTAGAAGGGTTATTTCTGACTATGGCCGATTGATGCACGAAGACATCCTCGTTCTCTTTGTCGTTACGACTTATAAAGCCATAACCGTTTTTAACATTGAACCACTTGACAGTTCCAAGTACATTGGTCGCGATTATTTTTTTAGCTGGCTTTGAAGCCTGTTCAGTGCCGTTACTTCTGCTGCTGGTGTTGTTGGTATCATTGTTGTCTTGATTGTTGGCCTGATCTTGATTGTTATTTGAAGTAGATGTGTTGTTTGTGTTGTCTGCTGTCGTGTTTGGTGTGTCTTTCGTTTGGGTCTGTGCAACATCCTTGTCTGTAGCGTTGGCGGCCGATATGCTGGAGCTGTTTGCGGCCGAGGCCGGCTGGTTGGCCGAGGAGGAATCGGCGCCAGTTTGCTCCTCCTGCTGACTGGCAGCGCCAGCTGTGCCGCCCACAGGCTCTGGCTCAACAACATTTGAGGTTGCCACTTCGCTCATGTTCAGACCTAAAGTAAATAACCGAATTAATGCTCAATACAAGGGGATACAACAGATCGGCGCGCATGAAACGACAACGGCACGTTATCAAGAGACCAGCGGTTCGCTTCGAGCTCTCCTCTTATAAATAATAATGATAATGGTGGCGATGACAATATTTTCTGGCTGCCTGGCAAATGGTCCGAATTTGGGGCCAATTTACCTTGAATCTGAATGCGATACGTGGATGTGAATAGTAAGTATGGTTGTCTCGAGTGATATTAGACGAAGAAAATTGACAATGTGATAATAATGTAAGCACAGCAGCGGGCAGCGGCGGCAGCGGCAGCAGGAGTAGTAGCAGGAGCAGCAGCAGGAGCAAGAGCAGCGGCAGCAGCAGCAGCGGCGACGCCAGCGGCAGCAAACTGCGTTCACTCGTTCGCGGCTCGTACGCTCGCTCTCCATGAACTAGCAGAGATCCGACGTAGAACTTCTGCGGTGGAAGCGAATGGGGTTCGCTCACACAAACGCACACACGCACGCACACACTTGCGCCGTGCCGCTGATCATAGCTCTGATAGTCTCTCCCTCTTGCGGCAGCTCTCCCTGCAGTTCGCCAGCAAGGCTGCCACTGCAAACCCTCGGTAGCGATACTTGCTCCTCCAACTCCGCTCTCTGCTCAACATCGCCACCCTCGTCGGCGCCCCTGCTTCCCGCGCGGCAGCGCAGGAGCGGCCGCGCGATTCGCCCAATTTTTGTGCCCGTGAGGGCTAAAATCTCTCTCTCTGCCACGATCTCTCCCCGTTTCGAGCGCCCTCGTCTGGACCGACAGCATAGCTAAGCCAGCGTCCAGAACTACACTTCGTTCCCCTCGATCCGTGGGCTGTTCAATTTAATACCTTTGGACAGCAAACCTATTGCAAACATGGCCACGACTAAAAATAAATAAAGTAGAATGACCAAACAATTGGGAACCCAAACGGGTAACCGGTTTTCATTAAACACCTGGACATGATTATCATCAGAGCCGCTATTTAACCTTTATTCGACGGGCGTGCGTCCTGAAAGATCACGCCCTACGTTTCAGATCTCTCCAACTTGTCCTCAGTCCTATCGTCGGAGCCTTTTGAGTCACTGATGGTTCGACACTCTGGATTCGAATCGTTTGAGGCTTTAGACTCACCGTCTACCATGGAGCCCGGAGGCTTCATGAAACTTCTCAGCAAATACTTGCTTTTAATCCAATTCTCTCTGTCCTCACGGCAGCTATCAGCGTCGATTGGGGGGATTTGGTCCCGGTAGCAAGCGAGATACGCCGAGTTTACAGATGTGTTCCCTAAACTTAACATCAGTCGCACTATCTCAGGCGACCAGACCTCTGTATCTAATGTCAAACTCCTCACCTTCGATAAATGAACTCCGAGACTTCGATGGATGCCGGCACACTCTATGCACAAGGTGATACCTAGATTGATCGACGCCCATTTAGGTTGTGGAGCGTTGCAATCCGCACATGTATCGTTGCCTGGCATAGCCAAGATGATCATGTAGGCCCGCTGAGGCTTTACTGGTGGCTCCAGTCCACCGGAAAACTTGGCCTCTGCAGGATTTGGGTACTTTATTTGAGCTTGATCGCTATCGGAAAGCTGCTCTGATCCACCATCTTGCTCGTCGTCATCATCATCTTCATCTTTAAGTGGTTCATAGGACCGCCCCTGATCATCGACTTTTGTCGTGAGACAGCTTTCATCATCATTCTCGTCACAGGAAGTTAGATTGTCCTTACTCTGCCTCTTTTTGGCTTGGTTCCTCGAAGTTTCCTTGACATCGCTTGACGTTGTGATCGAGTTGAGCCTACTTGTTGCCTGATGTTGCAAAGCCTTGAATGTAGAGCTCCATGAGTTACTTCCGGTAGCCAGCTCAGTTGTACTAGTAGACTTGGGGACGGATTTGAGTTCTGTGTCATGGAATGCAGCATTGATTCCAGCCTGGATTGCACTAATCCAGGTTCTACAAGACGATTCAGAATCTGCCTGTAGGATATGACTTTTTTGAGGCGACAGGACTTCAAAGCAGAATCTTCTATCATTGTCTATCCTATCGACAGCTTTAACGGTCAATAATCTTAAGTCGTCTTCCATCACTGTTGGCTGACTATCTTCACGCTTTTGGTACAATAATTTATGTTCTTTGAGTATGAACCAGCGTCGATTCCAGACCTTGAAACCGTTTGAGGCTCTTTTGAATAAGTAACCCTCAAGATGTACTTGTTGAGCTTTGTTGTCGAAACATAGAGGTCTTAATTCGTTATTGCTGACAAGCAAATGTTTGCTGGGTAGATTGCGCACTAATGTTTCGACCTCGTCTTGAATTTCACCAAGAAACTCATCCATATCACTAATATGAGGTCTCAAGTCTTCGAATAAATCAGATCCCTGATGAAAGAAGGTGCTGTGAGCTTTTGTAAAAGACAGTAGTGAGCTAAGTAGCTCGAAGCCTTTCTTCGATTGTAGTGCGGTCAATTGTATGCTAAGATCTAAAGATGTATGAGTAAAAGCAGTTGAGGTTGCGATAAGAAGATTCTCTGAGTCCTCTTGCTGCTTTTTGATGGATTGGGAATGTTTAGTTAAGGCTTGATCATACTCATGGCTTATCTTTGTAAAACTCTTGCGCGCTTCCCTGATTTTGAGCATATCGTCATTCATGAACTTCGTCAGGCTAGTCCCGACAGTTCGGGCTGACTGGTCGATAACTATCTCATGAAGTCTCATAATTTCCTCCAATGCGCCAAGTAGAGTGTTCACCCTTTTGGAAGTATTGTGGCTACTTTTACCAAGTGACGAGTTAAGAATCTTCATTGCTTGTACAAATTCTTTCTGCGATTTGATATGTTCTCGGCCTGTATCAATGTAGTTGTTGATCTGTTTTATTGCCCTTGACATACAATTTTCCAGATTTTCAACATAGTTCAAGTTTTCCTTCAAGCTTTGCCTAAATTTCGGCGAATCTTTGAAGCATTCATCGAAATCGATGGGCTCTGGATCCATGCTGGACTGGATACTGTTTTGAACCAGTTGTATCTTACTATCTTGATTGTGAGATGACGAATTCGTTATAACCATTATGCTTCGTTGCCTATTTCGGTGCTGAGGATCAAATCAAAATTATGTGACCAGATCATTAAGCTTATCTTCAAGAACTAAAGGCTAAAATATATGAATTCGTTGAGTTACAGGCTAAAATATCAAGTTTCGGTGAGATCATAAACAATAATGTCCAAATTCAACAGGCTGTTAGAATAATGGATGACAATCTATCTGATTTTGAACGAATATATTCCATCACTATTATCTGTCGGCATTGACGACCCCACTGATCCAGCCGACGGGTGGTTAATACATTATTTTTCGCTTTATAATCGGCGCCAGTGGTACTTTGCCAGAAAGTTTACTCCTCCAGCGTCCAGGCGTAATTCTCGTGGTTTCAAACCTGGATGGACGAGACGTCTTGACGTCTAAAATGACAGTGTTTAAATCATAAACGTGGGAAACGGGCCATCCTACACTGAGCGAACAGGTAAGCTCATGCATATACGCCGCCAATCGTCCATGCAATCAAGGTTTGCGGCATCGGTCGATGACAGTTGATTAACAGTATCTTTTAACTAGAAACCAAAGGTTCAATAATGTTGAGAGGCATGACTTGATATTTGCACCTCAAACAGGTTATGACATGAGACAGGTGGGCTTATTGGGAGGGGGAAGGAAGCCTTGTATTCGCTATTGGGTGCTCACGGTTATGCTTTCTATTGGCTGCCTGCTCGATTCTAGTTGAAGCCGGCCAAAGTTCCATCTGATGGACTAAAGAGAAAATGCTTGGTGACTCACTGAGCAGCTAATCTGCCAACATTGTTCCTACCAGACATTCCGACTCAACGAGCCGTTCAATGCAACCCGACAAATCGCGGTAACAAAGACCTTGCAATCTAGAGAACAGGAAATTGTTGCTCGGACGAAAGTTTGTGAACCTTTCAACAAGCTTCTGTCACTTTAACCTGACTCCCAACATCCTTGTTTCGGGGGTTGGTAATCTTGTCAAGTGATTCCTATGAATTTCTCATGTGTGCCTACTAATCACGTGGCAGGGTTGTCAAGTTTCAAGATGAGTCGTTGCATCAGAAGCGGAAAGTGAACATCATTCCGAATAGAGCCTAAGTGAAACAATTCTCCATCGTGTACGACACTCGCGAATTAAGCCCATCGCTGTTGGTAGGGGATAGTGATGGTGGATGCTCCAAACATGGAACTCTCAGGATTAGTTAGATTCAACAGGTATGATTCGGTATATGGTTAGATATCAAGCTAATGATTGCATTGATTCCATATTCCCTCCAATAGAACCACTCGCATTCAACTCTCTCTGAGATGCTAGGCAACAGCTTGCTACGAGGGCATTCTTCGCGCTCGCTCCATAGTTCGATATTCGCTCGCTACCTGCACACCGGGGATGAAGCTGGATGATTCGATCGTCATCCTGTAACCAGCTGGAGATGCCGAAGGGCAATTGCATGGTCTGGATACTATGAAAGCTAACTTTCTGGCAGGTCAAGAGCTGGTGAGCAGTTTCCACGAGCGGCAAATCCTCCTCGTGCTGCCCAGTGTAGTATGTTTTTTCGTGTGCAGACTGCCTAGGAGTTATGCTGTCCACAACACTGGTTGATTCTAATTGCACTGATTGATTCTAATGTTCAGCAGATTATCATACCCCTCACATCTCCTGACCAGTACACATCGACCACAAAGGGGCTAGTAGGTTGCGAATGAGCGAGCCGCCTCTAGGGGCGGCGGACTCACCCCGTGCCTGCTAGTCTTTTTCCAACCCGGTCCCAATGTAACAATTTTCACTATCACCCACTATTGGCATTCTTGAGACTGTACGGACATGAAAATAAACAGTAGAAGGTCGCCTGTGGCTCCACGTTTGGCCTCAGCCACCTCCATCCACAAAATGCAAGACATGGCAACTGCGAGTCTGGATCTATGACTTCCTATTCCTGATCAACAGAAAAGGCATATTACACTGTATGTACCAAAACGACTAAAATAAATAAAACACTTCGGGATTGGCGTAAATGGAAATCAATCATACGAGAATTAACTTTTTCTTTATAATTGGGAACCCCAGGACATGCGATGCTCACTCCCCGACGTCACCCGGGTCAATCGACAAATTGGAAGCCTTTCGGATGGTGAATCAGGCTCCTCGGAGAGCCATCGCCTTGTCTATCGGTGAGAGATATGTTCAGGGATGGTGAGGTATAATTTGGATCTACACCCTGAGTGATCAATTTTTCGCAAGCAAAGTTTTTTGAAAATAAGTGATCTCCGTGAGCGATATTCTCGAAGGAAGCTAGCTTCAAAATAAAATATCAACGATTACAGTCAGCTTGAGCCAAGTAAGCGCTCCGAGTAGAGTTTGCGAGAAGTGTGATCAAGGCTTTGAACTCAAGATTTATATATCTGAACTCTTGCCAGTGAGCATGTTCAAGGGATTATGAACTATGAGGTCTCCATCGGCTAAACTGTCAGTAGCTAGCTTTGAATGACTCGAGAGTTTCGTTTGACGAGCCCATCGCAACGAATAGACTCAGATTGTTACTTATTGTCGAGATCATATTTTGGATGAGTGAGAATTTGGTTTTGCCAATCATTATAACTGAATACGAAAGGACGGCGTCATCCAAATCTGACCGTTTGGCCAACATAGAAGACCTAGAGGAAACAGTAACCCTTTTAAACCAAACCTTAGTCAGCTTTGTGAGGTAATTGTGCCTGGTGTTCATTCCGCCGGCTTGATATCCACCGCTTTGGCCGCTTGTTTACGCTCAAAAACTGGATGTTAAGCGAATTTAAGAGCTAGTATTTATATATCGGGTAAGACGAGAGCGACAACCATCGCATTCCTCCTACTATTCAAAGGTTTTGTCCGAATTAGATCAGATAACGAGTCAGCATTTAGGCCTGTCTAGTGTTATATTTGTTTCGTATTTGAGTCATTTTTTGGCCGTTTTGGTGCTCACATATCTCGCTGGGCATCGCTAGGTTACATGCATTAAATTGCATTCACATTAAATATACCAATTTGTGTTGCAGTCTGACTCGATGGCGACCAACATCCAACTCTCTTGATCCATCGGATAGATAAAACATCAGGTTGTTGTTTGTTGAGCGAGATATAAGAATCCGTTTGTTAACTGGAAGACTTGCGCCAAAGCGAAACAGAGGGCAAGATACAAATTTAAAACAATAAAACTTTTCATCGCCCATTGAATTAAATAGTCAAGTTCATAGTTATCAACACCATACAATGTACAAGCCAGCTTTCATCATCCTTTTGATTGTCGCGAGCGCGACAGGTGAGTATCTATTGCTGTAGTCGTCGCTGCCAACACAATTTAGATCGCAACCATTATAACTTTGTCACCAATTTCTAGTCTATGAGGCCAAATTACAACGCTTGCGCTTGAAGGAAGTGGGAAACTTTTGCCAGGGATGCCACTCGATGGTCTCATTTGTGAGAAATTTCAATTCAAGCGAACATCGCGCCGAGTTCAAGGATCTGTTCAAGAACTTTTGTGAGCTCTACTACCCAGTTAGCACCGACTACCAGGATGGACCATGTCCAGTATTCGTAGAGAGTATCTTCTACATCTTCAACAAGATCGACCCCGTCAACCATTGCGACCAAATCGGCGCCTGTGGTTCACTGTCGGTGGTGCCAGTTCCAAGCAATGATCTCCCAGAGCGCGCCAGCAATATCGTGTGCGATGTCTGCGAACAGGTACTTGGTCAGATACAAACTGCCCTCGAACAGCCGGAAACAGTTGAGGAGTTCAAGCGACGCATCGATGCCTTCTGCGACTACCTTAAGGTGGTCGATCAGGACAAACAGTGCAAGCAGATTATGAACAATTACCTCGAGCAGGCGATGGAGTTTGTCCGAAATTTGAACCCAAAGAAGTACTGCCAGGCAATCCAGTTGTGTAAGCCGAGCGACAAGGATGCAAGACCAACAGAACTGCCGACCCCATCGTTGGCTCATTTCAACAATTTTGGAATTGAGACCAGCGTTACAATCGGTGGTCAGGTAGTCAAAGATTTGAGCGCCACAAAGGGGCTTGCTGGCCCAAACTGCATGTTCTGTAAGACTTTCGTCAGGGAGCTGTTCAAGTTTCTTAGAGAGAACCGAACCGAAGAGAACATTAGGCATGGATTGGATCAAATTTGCCTGAAGGTCTTCAGACATGGGCCTAATTTCGAGCAATGCAAAGAGATGGTCGATGCCTACGCAAAGGAGCTGGTTACAATTTTGGTTGACGAAACCGACCCAGAGATGGTTTGCATGCTCCTTGAGCAGTGCGCCTACAAAGTCGGTGGCCGTCCAATCCAAACACTAGCATCTACCTCGACAAAATCTGCCGAGCCAATCGGAATTGGAGAGCTCATTTCCATGTTAGACCCGAGCATCAAACCCGGCTCACTAGAGGCCTGCGTTGAGTGCAAAATATTCTTGAACTATGTTCGCGACCGACTTAGTGACACCAAATCGCAGGATGAAATTGAAAACTGGTTACTAGTTAACCTATGCAACAGTTTAGAGGAGAAGCAGCTTAAAGATTCCTGCACGCGAATGGTTCAAAACTACTCGCAAGTATTCTTCGAAACTGTTGTTAGCGAGCTAGATCCAAAGGCAGCCTGTATCGAGTTGAAGGCTTGCCGTCCAAGACAGCTTACCTTGACGATTGACAACTCTATTGACGCAATCTCGCATTTATTCACCTCGGTCCAGAAGAGTCTGAGCCCCGCGCCAGCTGCTGCCAAGGTGGAGGGACCAAGCAGACGGAAGGATAGCCAGACTTGCGAGCAATGCGTCGACATCATAACCAGAATCGACGAGTATCTGTCGTCTCATTCGATCGACCATGATGTTGACGTTTTGGTTAACCAAGTTTGCGACAAGTTGCTGGATGAATCAACCAGGGCGGAGTGCACGTTATTAGTCAAAACTTTTGGAACCGATATCGTTCAGGCCATCTCTACTATGGACAATCCGCGTCAATTCTGCACCAAGATCGCCATCTGCTAGACAGGCAATTCTGTCCGAATCGTAGGAATTGCAACTAAGCTGAGAAAATTTGACCTTGCTAACAACTACATTAAATAGTATGCAGCCTTATTACATTTATTGATTCATGACCTGTTCAAGTGATTTGAAATTCTATCAGGTGTAAATAGTTTTGAATTGTATCTATCCTGGTCAAAAATACAGCTCGGTCCTAGAAGATCACTCTCCTCTATTATTCAGCGGAGTATGTCTTATTGATTTCACGACCTATGAGCCAACGACGGATCTCACTTGTTCCGGCTCCAATGCGGTAGAGTCGCGCATCTCTAAGCAGCCTGCTCGCTTCATAGTCCTCGGTATATCCATTACCACCAAGAATTTGTAAGGCTTGATCGGCAACCGTGCTGCCGACCTCGGCCAATTTGAGTATGACTGCCGCACATTTTGCTGTGAACTCGCTGGTACCCTTGGTCGTGTGATTCTTATTTTGAGCTAGCTGGGCGTCCAAGTTTCGCGCAACAGTGTAAAGGGTGGTCCGGCAAAACATGGTCTCTGTGTACATGTCAGCCATCATACCCTGAAGTAGCTGAAATTTGCCGATTGGTTGACCAAACTGCTTACGCTGATGTGCGTACTCATAGGCTAACTCGCATGCCCTCTGCATTATACCTAGGGGACCGGCAGCTAGCACCAGACGCTCGTAGTCCAGTCCACTCATGAGAACGTAGACCCCTTGGTTAAGGCCGCCAACAATGTTCGTCTCGGGCACAATGCAATCTTCAAATATAAGCTCGCCCGTTGGTGATCCTCGCATTCCCATCTTATGCAACTTCTTCCCAACTGAGAAACCTGGAGTGTCCTTCTCTACCAAAAAAGCAGTTATGCCCTTTTCATCAGTCTTCGCGTAAACTAGCACGACATCGGCTAGGGGCCCATTTGTTATCCAAAATTTAGCTCCGTTTATAACAAAGTAATCGCCTTTCTTGACGGCCTTCGTTCGCATAGAGGTGACGTCTGAGCCAGAGTTTGGTTCACTCATTGCCAGTGCTCCAATGTAAGAGCCATCAATGAGTTTTGGGAGAAAGGTCTCTTTTTGTTTGTCGCTTCCGTTGAGTGAGATTTGATTGATGTTCAGGTTAGAGTGAGCACCATAAGATAGGGCAATAGAACCGCTGTATTGCGACATGACCTCCATCACAAGACAGTGCTCCAAAAAACCCAACTCGAGTCCACCATACTGTTTTGGAGCCGTGATTCCGTGAAGACCAATAGATCCGAGCTTCTTCCAAAGTTCCCTGAACGATGGAAAGTTATCATCCTTGTCTATTTGTGACGCAACAGCGTTCGGCAATTCCCTTCTCAGAAAAGAATGCACCAGGTCTTTGAGATCAATTTGATCCTTAGTGAGACTGTGCTCATGAAATAAATCGCGGCCGTCACCTGAGGATATGTATCTGACAGCTAGCTTTTTATGGGAAATTCCACGAGCAAGTTGCGTACGTGTAATATTGAGCAAATTGAGCATGGTTGGTCTGAGTCTTTTCGGTTATAAGGGTGGACGGAGTGTATTATACGATATTAGATAAATCCCGAACCCCACAGACCAATCGGAGCGAGCATTATTTATTTCGTCAGAGATTCCTTCGTTCGGTATCTGAAGGATCTTGATAAGTGCGTACACTTGATCACAAGCAAGTGTTTATCAAGTGTCTGTGGATCTAAGTTTGACAATAGGTTTGTTGCTAGGATTGGGTTCGCTCTGCCTGGAAATTGGCGGCAAACGGTCTTAATCGCGGGTTACGTCGTTCGAAAACAAGCGTCTCAAAGCATCGGACCATGATTGTCGTAAATAGTAATAAGAGCGAAAATACATGTGAGTCGAATTGAATTTTGTTTGTATTATTTTGGACTTGAAACGAAAACAAAATCCTAGCCTGGGCCCACTATGATCAAGCTACAACATTCATTAGTGAGCTAGTTAACAAGAGTTTACAGTAGCATGTTGTATGGTTTCTCCATATATGTGCGGAACCATTTGAGCCACTGGGCACCGACTGCTCCATCCACAACCCGGTGGTCGCAACTTAAAGTGACATTTAGCGTATTCACAACCCTAAACTTCTCCTCGCCCTCATCCGATGGGACCACGACCTTCTGTGTGCTTCCGACTGCCAAGATGGCGGATTGAGGTGGATTAATCACAGCTGTGAAGTGGCTTATATCAAACATACCCAGATTCGAGATAGTGAAAGTGCCACCTTGAAATTCGTGAGGCTGCAATTTTCCTTGCCTTGCCCTCTCAGCCAAACTCTTGATATTGGTGCCAATATCTTGAATTCCTCTGCTATCAGCATTGAAAACGATTGGAGTTATGAGCCCGCTATCCGTGCTAACTGCCACGCAGACATCAACTCTGCTGTACTGGCGTATGCAGGTATCTTGCCAAATGCTGTTCACTTGGGGCACTTTCTTACAAGCTAAGGCTGCTGCTTTAACAATAAAATCATTAACAGATAACTTAACATTCGATTGTGCGAGCATTTTGTTAACTCGCTCTCTCAATTCGAGCAACTCGTCAACTTTTAGATTTACGGTTAAGTAATAATGAGGTATCGATTGTTTAGATTGCGTCAATCGTTTGGCGATTGTCTGGCGCATATTCGTGAGCGGTATGTCAATGAATTCGCCGGCATTCATCGGCGGAGGTGTTATTGGAGAAGGAGAGGTTAATGATTGCTCTGATGGAGACGCTCTCATAACGTCCTCGGCCACAACCCGGCCATTCGGACCTGATCCCATGGTAGGCAACTCGTGACCCATCTCTTTGGCTAGCCTTCTAGCCAAAGGTGAGGCAAAGGTTCGCTCTTGTGAACTTCCAGAAGGTGGCTTCGTAGCGGACTGTACGAACTGTGGTTGAGCGGGCGGTGGTTGTGGGATATGTGATGGTGCGGTTTGATTCGAAATAGTTGGCGCAGGTTTGGATTGGCTATCTGTGTCGGTTGCAGGAGTAGGGGCTGGCGCATCACCGCCGCCTGCAGCGGCAATTGCCTGTTCCACGGAGAAACTCTTAAATTTCTCAATATCTTCCTCAGTTTCCACTATAATGCAGAGAGGTTGACCGAGTGGAACGCCCTTGGTGCCGGCAGGAATAAGAATCTTAGCCAAAAAACCTTCCTCTGGAGTTTCGAAGGCCATGGTGGCTTTGTCGGTCTCAATTTCAGCCAAAAGATCTCCCTCGTTCAATCGGTCACCCTCTTTCTTGTCCCAGCTAACAATACTACCACTTTCCATTGTTGGCGATAGAGCTGGTAAGGGCACTCGGGTGATTCGAGCTGCTAGAGCGCTCGATAGGCAAATATGCCGCCTCATAAGCTTGGTGATTGAAAGCATTTTAGCCTCTTCGCTTCGTTTCTCCACCGGCTGAGTTTCAGGTGAAATAGGATCAGTGTTGGCGTACTCTAATGTTATTTTCCTCTATATTACTCCAAAAATGGCGGCAAATTAATCTAGATATATCCAAGGTGCAATTATTGCAACAAGACCTCTTTCGCGAGAGTTTTATCATTGACTCGCGGAAGGTAAACGAGGGCATGTATTATTTTGTTCGACAGACATGAGTGCTTCGCTAAAGGGATTGCGCAACTGAATTTAAGCACGCTAGGGGCGCTGCAGTCGGCTTCCTCGAGCGAAGTGAAAGTTTCACCTTCCGTTAGAATCTGTTGAGAGAGATCGAAGCCCACTAGATGGGTGAGTTAGCGAGAAGGTGACTAAAGTTTCAAGGATAATTAAAATCTGACGTCTTGACGAACAATAAAATCATGTGCGATGTTCATTAGTCTTCCAGCGGACAAGATTTCAATTTTAATTCATGAGCTCTCAATCAGATTTCCTCAATCAGTGTTTTAGCTTTGGCTATGGTATGTTTTATTCACAATCAACGTTTCAGTGACTTCGTGATCTTACGACAATTATTTCCTGTCCGTGCAAAGCCCATCATGACAAGCCTGGCATAGGGAGCTATTGTGGGGCGTTTTTGGCTTGCCAGCTCTCCGCTGCTTGTCTATAACTTGCATTTTGAAGCCAAAATATACCTGCCCGATCTTGTTGTAAAGGTTGTTTAATACTTTGGTTACTTCCTCCGGGTACCACATAGGCCGCTCAAATTTGTTCTCAATCTTACAAACGTCGCACTGTTGTCCGAACAGTTTGTAGGTGCAATAGCCGATCACCATGTTGTAATCGAAGGGTCTACTCCTGCTCTGGTCGTTGAAACGGAATGTCGACTGGTCCGCCAACTCAAAGAGCTCGTACCAAAACACGACTCGTCCCTTCATGGAGGTCCATCCGTGTCCGCACTTGTCGCAACAAAAGCGCACCTTTGCCGAGTCTATGAACATTCTGAACTTGGTTGGCACCCTTCTGCCATTGACTTGAGCCTCCAGCTTAGCTGCTTTGCTTGGCGGCGGATCAGCCACTTTCTCGGACTGAGCTGCCTCCTCACGCAAACTTGTTGAATCTGTTTGCAAGCCGCTATCACAATTATCGCTCTCGGCAACATCGCTCGAGGTTCCAGGCTCTCCACTGTCATTTGTTGACTGTGAACTAGGGGACGTAGCCCTAGTGCTGTTCGGGGTCTTTGCACAACCAGACTTACAGTCGTCATCCGACAACTCTCCGCTAGCTTCGCTACCATCAACTTGAGCTGATGTCCGAGTTTTACCCACACAATCAGAGAGATTACCCGTAGTCTCGGCGAGATTAGGCCAGTCAACTGCAATGATGTAATGGCCTCTGTATCCAACAATACAATTCGCATCTCTGATGCTGGGATTAGATTCAACCTCGAGCAAGGTCCAATGGATGTCAGGTGTTAGCTGCGAAAACAGCTGTTCGAACTCATCCTGCCAGACCTTGTTCATGCCATATGCTTGTCTCGTTTTTGTTGGTGTAGCATCAATTGGTAACAGGGACACAAATAGGTCGCAGCTAATCTTCGGACAGTAAGCTGGAACCGTTTGGAGTTGAGCTGGAAGCGGCTGTCCAAACGCAACCAGTTGACTAGTCTGTATCCCAGCAGAGCAAAAACCTTGCGGTCGCTCATGCACGTTGCTGTTTGCTAAAGCTGGTCCATAGGGAGCATAGGGTGGTTGAACTGGTGGATATAAGCCGAAAGGAAGAGTGGAGAGTCCAAGTGGACACCTTATGGGAGGGAAACTATACCCAATTGGGTTCCCAATGAAGACTGGCGCAAATGGTTGACTGAAACTGTCGAGGAGATGATAGGTTGAATCAGGATGTTGAAGTTCATTGACTGTCGCTGGAATAAAGAGTTGATTTGTAGTCAGCGAGTTGACATATGGAAGTTCAGGGTTATGGGCTCTGACTAAAGACAGATATTGGTGCGGTTGTACAGTGTGGCTATAGACGGCGGGCGCTAGGTCGTGCCCTTGGTACTGTGCAGTCAGTTGATGTGGAGTCAGCAATACAGATTTCTGTTGCAATTGAGAACACTGTGGTTGTGGCATGAATGCGCTACATTCGGGCGCTAGGAGTTGAACGCCGTAATGGATGCTCGAAGGTTGCACACTTGACTGCTGAGCTTGATCGTTATGCCATCCCGAACAAGATGGACCCTGATGCTGATTCACGTGGTTGAGATTCGAGCATCTGCCTTCTCCGTTCGATACTTGCTGACAGCTGGACGAAGTGTGGCATCCTCTTGTGCTGGCGCCCTCGGATATGGGTGAGACTGAATCTATTGAGGTTGGAGTGTGACTAGAGGATGAGGCTACAGGCAAGTCACCTGATGTCACTGGTGCTTCAATGTTGGCCGGGTGTGTTGGAGTCGAACGAATCGATTCATCATCCTCTACACAAGTTGGTCTTGTTGTCGCATCAAAGCTTCGATCTTGCGATACTCTGAAACCCAGGTTGGATTCGTCTTTCTGTGTGTAATCTTTGGCGTCAACCAGAGGTGACTTTCTTGATTGTACGTCATCTCGTCCTTCGGACCCCTCATCGTCTTCAGCCCCTGTGTAACCGGAAGCTCTATCACGCTCACCGGCATCATCAAAGTGTTCTGGTGTTCCTGGGGAGCTGGTGCAACAACAGAGAGATCTGCCGGCGTCTTCGACTGTTCCTGATTTGGCCTGCTGTTCACACTGAAATCGAGCCAGCTGGTGATGCTTGTTTTCTGCACAAGCTGACGGATCATTTAAGTAGCTTATGGGATACGTTTGGTAATACTGGAGCGTGGTTTCGTTTGGGAGAGTTTGCAGATCATAAGTTTGCCGTCCATGTAGGTTGTGAAGTGCCACCTGTTGAGGTATCAAATGGGATCGAGCGGCAGCAGTGTAAATGGCTGGCTGATTTATTGAACATTGAGCGGAGTTCATATGCATCAAATTGCAGAAGCCTTGACCCATAATTGGGTAGATGGCTGGCATTGGAGGAGGATGGGCAACATGCTGGTGGCTAGAGAGAAACTGGAGATTCAGTTCATGACTTGAGATAGACGAAAGGGTTTGTGGATTTCTCGGGTCAAAATATGGCCCTTGATCGCATTTAATAAAATAATTTTCCTCTTGTCTCGGGACTAAGTTCGCCTTTCCACCCCAAGAGCCCCACCTTGGTTGTGGGTGCCTCGAAGAGCGTTGATTGGAGTTATCTGGGCTAAAACTCGTCGCCTGTTGCTGTCTCTCGTCGGCGGTTTGTCCCGGCGAGAGTTTCCGAGTTAATCTTGATCCCCCAGCTGACTGCTCGGCTTCCGTTTCCGACCGCTGCTCAGCGTGGTGTAGGTCGGAATTTCGGTTGGCCTCCAAGGAAACTGAGCTTATTGTCGAGCTACTGTCATCGTCGAGGCTGGAGGACTTCGAGGAATTGGATTCGCTTGCTGAGAAACTTGTTGATATGGCTGAGTCTGATGTGTTGCTTGCTGATTGGCGGCTCGAGAGGCTAATATCATTCTCGCTCACACCACCTGTCTCGGTCATTTGTGTTTGTGTAGCTCCTAGTTGTTCGCTTGTTGAATCGGCCAAACTCGGCCCCATTTCAGTCATCATGAGGATCTAGGAATTCGCGGAACTAGGCGCTCTGTTTGCGAGCCGCGTTCTCATCGACTGTGGCCCTTTGAAAGGCACATCACACACCCCGTTGGGTTTGTTTTGGTTGGCGTCGCATGGATCTTGGTCTAGAGGCGCAGCCAGTGAACATATAGTGCGCCGGCCACTGCCAATTCTTCCTCTTGGTTTAGTCGGTGGTGGCAAACTTGAGCTCGCGGCAAAACCAGCCAGTGCATCTGGGGCAGTTTCGCCCCAAAACGCTTAGCCCTCTACAGGCATCTCTCCTTTCGCCTGATTGATATTCCTACCTGTCCCACCAAAACAACGTTCTCTTTCTCTCTATCATCCGCTCGCTCGCTCACTGGCACTTCCAAAAACTCAATCGCGCCGCCCAATCTCACACTTACACAACTAAAACAATCCACCTCCAGTGGCAACCCCGAGCCACTATAACAGCGCCGTATAAAAGTGGTTCCTCTCTCCGCTAAATTGGCTTCCTCTCTTCGTTGCCAATTCAATTAGCTAAAAAAAAATAATTGCCTCACTCGTCGGCTAAGCGACTCAACGAGCATGAGTGAATAAATAATCGTGCCCAAAATGGAATCCAAAATCAGCACAAGGCTTCAACGCAATATCTTCCCCGTTTTAGGCTCAACCGCAACCAAACTGATTGAATAGATTACAATTGTTTCGCCTTCTTGCGCCTGCCGGCACATCAAACCCACTAGCTAACTTACTTCGAGCCAACAAACTCCAAATCTGACAAAGGCTCTTTCTAATTTATGAATGGCGCATTCTATCATCGGCCAACGAGTTCCACTTTTGCAAGCGATGAGATGCGACTCTAGTGACGCCAATTTGACAGATCTCGACCAATTAGGTTTCCCCTGCGACTTGTTGGTGGCTCGTTTTGCGGCTAGCTGCGCAAAGTTTGCCCGCTCGCTCGCTCGCTAGCTAGCTGGCTCGACCGTCGACAATGGTTGCCGCGCATGCAACAAGTTTCTTTTGGCTGCCCCTAGTGCTCGCTCGTCGGCGCCAAACGGGAAGCGGTTTCTCTATCCCTCGTTCTCTCGCTCTCCATGTGCACTGCGACAACATTGTGTGCGCCAAAGCGCAGTGCCAAAAAGTTACCTGTCCTCTTACTCTCTTGGTGTCTCGGCAGACGGATATGACATGCACCCTCTGCCGCCTATCCTACAATCTTATCTGTCACGATCACAAACGTGCAACGTTATGGGGTTGATTTTACAATCCAGCTAACCTGCATCAGCGCCCCCGTAGCAATTGATTTGCTCGCTCAAAATCAGATGATAAGTTGCCCGCTGAATCTGAATACAGCGCCAGCTAATTATCATCTGGAGCAACCGAAATCGTTCAAACTTCGAGCCGTCATCAAACTCATTGCAAAAGATTCGGACCAAACCTGACAAGCATGAACCGACCAGATCATGCTCGTTCTGGGACAAATGATGCAATGCATACGTTTTCTCTACCCTCCGATGAGTCGGCACAAAACGACATTCGAAAGTTTATAACTTATTCCGGTGTCGCCGCTTGTTTGAGTTTCAAAATTTATAATGTATCAGCCCACTTAACGGATACAAACGTTCAACCAGCAGTGATAAGCATACAAACGAAACACTCGCAATAGCCACCCACCTGTCACCGGTGGTCAAGTGGTTTAGACCAATCTGAATGCTCAAAATTGTAAAAGTGCCGTGACAAATCAGTTGTTTGCTGACTTCTGAAAAACTTGTCGTTAGTAGCTCGATTACGAGAAGTTTAACATTAGCTAGAGTGACATGGCTGGCAAGCTGAACAGTGAAGCCGAATTTCAGTGCGCCAGTGGCCACCGGGCGCAGATTCGACGAACTCAGGCGCTTAAAACATCTATCCATTCATCAGTCAGCCTATTGCAGGTTATAGTTAAATTTTATGACACAAAACGTTGGCGAGACAAATTAGCTGCCATCGCAGTCACCTATTATTGTTGATCCGTTCAGCCATAAAATATCATCAGCTCGCCTCCAAAAACTAACCAATGCGCGAGCATTCAGTTGCAAATTGCAACCGGTCCAATGGTTTCCGAATGGATCGGGCATGGCTTCCACTCGCAACTCTCCCCTCCCCCAGAACCAGAGGCCATTGTGCAGCCTTGAAGCGCTTGATCTCATTACAAAGCGGTTAAGTTGAAGCTAGATTAGGCTGTAGAGAAAATTCAACTCGACAGATTTGAGCCATCATCATAAATGAATTGGCTAGTATGGATTCGTCCTACTGCAATGCGGAACGATTATAAACTGCGCGGACACGCCAGATTTATAGCGAGATGAGGTTTAATATTAGATGACGAGTTTGCCAGGCTGGCTGAATGAACAATATTCAAACCTCGTTGCCCAGTCGTCGCCTCTTAATCTGTCGGCCAATGTTTGAGCCTTCTGACTCTATGCTTGTGCGTCTTACTTTTGAGGTGATCTGAAAGTATTTCGGCTGATTGAAAGATCCTAGAGCACTCTATACAATACAGATGTGAAACTTTCTCCTCACTCACGGAGTCTAACGCCTCAATCAACTTATCACTGTTGGCTAAATCGGCCTTGATTTGATCCAAGTCCCTTGTTTTAGTCTTTGTCTTGCCTCCGCGCTTACCTATTCCTTTACATGATGCGGCTTTGCCCTTTTTCCTTGCGTACCTTCCCATTGATTTGGGATGAGCTTGTCTCCGTATCACAAATTATTGAATCAGGATCACAGATCGACGAGGTGAGCTTAAAATCAATAAGATTTAATGATACATAAACTTCATTCGGCTATTTTTAGTTCCAAGTGATGGTCGGAATGGGTGATCGCTGGCTTAAGAAAGTAATGCTGAACTCGGGATTTCTGCACATGTAGTCACGTGGTCTCTATACAGAGTGATTCTTCAGTAGCAGCGGAGATCTACCTGCGGTGTTAGCTAGTAAACAATTTCTGGGGTACACTGGGGTACCACTGAAAACAAAATAGTTCCTCATCAATTCATAGTCCTCTAAGACAAGAAATAGTCTGTACCCACGACTAAAATAAATATAGACCATGAACATATTTGCTGTACCTCACTAATTTTGGTACGTTCGGTATTAATTCAATATGGTTCGGGGCGAAGAGAAGCAATTCGAAGTGACCGTGGAGCGATTAACCGAGTACACCAAAAACATCAAGGTCTCGCTTCTCTATTTCATTCAGCGGATCGAGAATGAAGGCGAGAACATGGATTGGCCCCAAGTTCTCGACTGTTTTACTAGCATTTGTGGTCAGATTAATACACTTATGAGATTTGCGAGAGAGAACAAATCTCAGTTTATTGAGAATAGGGTTGTTCTACCTCTTCTCTTATCACCTGATCGTGATGAGGAGCTTGTCAAACTGACGGAGGGCCGAGTTCAGGTGGTCAATCACGAAATGGTACCTGATTATCTCAGAACAAAGCCAGATCCAGAGATAGAGGAGTCGGAAAAGGCGCTTCAAATCAAATCAAATAGCATCAGCTCAGAGGTGGCAGTGAAACAAATAAATGCCAACGCCAAACTCATTGATAACACCATCAATGCGATCAAAGCTAACAGCCTTCGCGCTGATAACGAAATGTCTAGACAAGCTATAAAGCCGTCTTATAACAACAGTGATACTAACGAACTCATCATGACTGTAAGCAATGGTAAAGGTCTGCGAATGGGTATGACACATCCTAGGGGCATGCAAATGGCACAAGGTAGCGACTCATTGCTTGGTCAAAAAAGTCACGACCAAATGGTGCAACAGCAGCAAATTGCTCAAAAAATGAACGCCAAGGCCCCTGAGCTAAAGACTAATATAAAAGCTGGACCATGATAGTCCCTAAAATTTACTTGTTAAATCAGAGCAGACAAGTAGAATGTAATTTTTCATACAAACTTGTGATTTCATCCCAATCCATATAGCAACCTTGCAAGAATCGACCGCTTTTTGTTGCATCATAAGCACTTCGTCCGTGTAGAATGCGCCTATTGTGGAATATGAATAAGTCCCCTCGTTCCATCTTCACAATGAACTTATTCTCCTCATCTTGTAAGAGTTGTGTCAACTTATCGAAGGCCACGTAGAACATCTTCACATCGCTCAGGTTACCCACTGGAGGCAACATAAATGGGCTATAATAGACATCTTTCAGGTCACCTAGAGAATCCAGCGTTAGTACCGGCTGCTGACGACGAAATTTCATATTCCGATAAGGATCTCTTACGACAAAAGTTGCCGGAAAACTGCACAATATAGAAAACAGTTCCGGATCACTAACTTTCAAGATTTGTGCCGCATTGAAGGCATCGCAGAAGTAACTCAGTCCTCCACCCTCGGAGTTCATGATGCAGTGAAGAAGTTGCACACCTGGACTCATCTCCCTATACGTAAGATCGGAATGTAAATCGAATTCCAACGAAGAATAAGCTAAATTGATCTCTTCACTTGGCTCAATAACTACATCAAATATTGTGCCATAACCAGTCGGTCTTTCATATGCCAATGAACGAGCCACTTTGAGCACCTGACCTCTCTCCATAGGCACATTAACGACTTTACACAGCCCATAATGCACGAGCTGACTTGCGAGTGTGGATATTGCATTCAGCCTCTTCTTGCTCATTTCAGATACCCTATTTGCATTTATAAAATTGCTATCATCACTAAATTGGAATCCATCCACTAATTCGTCATATTCAATCGGAGCTAGGCTTCGGACAATCTTCGCCACATTCCAATGTTCTAATTGAGGCTTGTTGCCCTCCTTCGGAAGATAAAAATCATCGTTAGGATACTTGAACCTGGCAACATTGAGATGACTCGACCTAAATTTGGCCTGTTTGAAGATGCTTGCGAGACAGCTGAGCCAGCTTAGGGAATAGGAGCTTTCATGACCGTCAGCCCATTTTACCTCCAGGAAACCTTCATCGGTTGTGTCGGAGAGAGAATTAAGAGGGTTCCCAGTTTTTGAAACAAAACTGATGTCAGAGATGACAAACATTTCCCTACGGAAATCCTTGGCCGTCATAAGTCTTTGCCGCGAATGGTGGTGGGTACATTTGTTGCAATGACAAGAATCCCTAAGCCAGGTTGAATTCAAGACCATCCTCTTGTCGGCGATATTTATCTCATAGTCGGATAGGTCTATGTTACTTGCCGTTTTTGTAGATTCTCTGACCCCCTCCAGAGTGTCA